>Ga0255385_10056_pt1 | contig 14032 bp, 11 predicted proteins | sample ANMaggSeSYBR01G3_FD_182103 | JGI IMG/M metagenome (GOLD analysis project Ga0255385, IMG submission 182103) | Sediment cell enrichment communities from methane seep in Santa Monica Basin, California, United Staets - ANME aggregate JGI... | ecosystem: Environmental > Aquatic > Marine > Cold seeps >...
TTCCCGATCTGTATTAATCCCCCTGAAATCATTGAATCAACGGGCAATCAGGGGGAAAAGGGTCATGCTATCATCGCTGGGGGTGCTAAATTCAGAGGCCGGGCAGCCGATACCCTTACAGAAGGTCTTCCCACCCGACCCTGGCAGGAATTGCGAGAGTGTCCTGATGAGGATTTGCTCACGCCCTCCCGGGTTCATGTGGATCCTTATGGAAATATTCATATCTGCCAGGGAATTAGCATCGGCAATTTCTGGGAAAAGCCCCTGTCAGAAATCATGGATTCCTACCACCCGGACCATCATCCCATCTGCGGTCCCTTACACAAGGGAGGACCTGCAGAATTAGCATTGGCACTGAATCTGGAACCGGACGAAGGATATGTGGATGAATGCCATCTCTGCTTTTTATCCCGCAGGCAAGTCATCGACAAATATCCAGAACACCTCACACCCAAACAGGTCTACGGAATAAAATAAGCGCAAAGCATTCTCTCGCTACCTGGGCAGGCAATTTGTTGCAGCCAAAGAAAAAACCGCTGAATCTCCCTCCGAGAGTTAATCTCTTGGAGGGTTCTGTATTACTCTCATTTCCTATTAAAGCTATAATAGACCCTAAGAGAAGTTAAGGAGGAACTATGAATCAGGTTTTTTGGGGTTTATCAGGTCAACAATGGATTGAAATCGGGACTTCTATTCTTATTCTGCTGGGGGTGCTGTTTCTGGGGAGATGGATCATCAACCTCATCCTGGAGAAGCTTTTATTACGGATCACCAAACGAACAAAAAACAACCTGGACAATCAAATCCTGAATGCCGCCCGCTTGCCGTTGTATTTCCTGGCGGTGGTATTTGCCCTGGATATTGCCCTGCGCAGACTGACCTTTTTACCGTGGGATTGGAATACCTGGCTTAAAGAAGGCTTTTTTATCTTTTACTTCCTGGTTGGATTCATCTTCTCCTGGCGATTAGTGACTCATTTCTTCCGCTGGTATGAGGATGAAATGGCTCAGAGAACAGAAACCAATCTGGATAAGCAGCTTTTCCCCTTCTTTGAACGCATAGTGCTTATTTTGCTCAGCACGATCGGGATCATCACTGTCCTTTCTTATTACGAAATCGATATCACTGCCATGGTAACCACGCTGGGCATTGGCTCCCTGGCAGTGGCATTGGCAGCTAAGAGCACGCTTGAGGACACCATCAGTGGTTTCATGATCATGGTCGACCGTCCTTACCGCATTGGCGACCGGATTGAGCTGATGGACCTGGATACCTGGGGCGATGTGGTGGATATCGGATTAAGAAGCACCCGCATCCGCACCCGCGATAACCGGATGGTGATTGTGCCTAACTCTGTGATCGGGAAAAGCCTGGTGGTCAACTATGCCTACCCCAATGATCAATACCGGCTGCAGATACACATTGGTGTGGCCTACGGAACCGAGATTGAAAAAGCCCGCCAGGTGATGATTGATACCGTTCAAAAAGTAGAAGGTGTGCTGTCAGACCGGCCAGTTGAGGCGCTTTTCCTGGAATTCGGGGATTCCGCGTTGATCTTCCGGGTGCGTTGGTGGCTGGAATCCTATGTGGATACCCGGCGGATGTTTGACAGGGTCAACACTTCTTTATATAATGCCCTTAAAAAAGAAAACATTCAGCTTCCCTTCCCTCAGCTGGATGTCAATCTAAACTCTGAAAAAGTTTCCCAATAATAGAAGATCCCGGAGTTTTAAAAACTCCGGGATCTTTATGCTTTTAAACCTTAAACGGCCTGGCTGGCTCCGGTTTAATGATCTTTCCGGATCGTTTCTTCCCATTTGCGATTACCAGCAGCGGTTCTTTTGTCCTCACATGCCGGAAATATTTCGTTTCCTGGACCAGGGAAACGGAATTCATCCACTTCCAATCCAAAAAATCTGTCTCTGAATTGTATTTTATGTAAAAATAAGGGATGCCAGCCGAAGAGATATTGTGGAAAAAATGGCTGCCCTGGGAATGGTCTACCTGGAAATCTGCCAGATCTACCTCCATGATAACCCGGGCCCCGTTGATATCCGACCAATCCACTGGAATCCCTAAATGACGTTCACATGTTCCCCACCGTCCGGGACCAATTAAGATATAAGACAGATCGTCCTCAACCAGAGTGCGGTTCAAATCCATAATTTCGGGCACCATCTCAACTGTTTGGGTAAGATCAAACGCTTCAGGATTAACGTAAATAATATCCTGGATATCCGAAATCACACGATTCCCGGAGACAACAGAGGATGAAACAAAAAGATCCTTGTCAGTTACATCCAGATCATCAATCATCAATGTTTCTTCATGTTCCAGGAATGGACGCAGCTGAAGTAATCTGAAAGTCGGTATTTCATCAGGATTATCGGAAAAATTACCAGCGAATTCTATCTCCACCGGACACCCCACTGCTTTTTCGCCCAGCTCCAGTACCCGGTTGATAATTTCTGCCATCGGGAAGATCCCGTATTTGAGTTGACGGTTAAAGGTGATCACTGGCGCACCGTTGTCTGAATTCATAAACCCGCTCGAAAGCCGACCCCCATGGGGATCATAGGTATCTGCTATCTGCCCCAGGGTATTATCCTCAATCGCATCCAGGAGATGGCAGTTCTCCAAATAAGTATTTTCGCCCTGGTCCAGATCAATGCAGTCATCCTTATTCAATCGGACAGCGTAAAAACTGCGCTGACTGCCGCTAATTTCCTCATCTACGCTGGAGAAGATATTCACCCCGGGACGTTTGGGGCTGAAACGCCGTGCTAGCCCGCCTTCAACAACCGTTTTTCCTAACCCCATCGCCACAAAGGCAATCCTGTCCTCCGGTTGGAGATGATTACCCAGCGGATAAAAATTAAAAGAGGATGCAATTCCTGAAAAATTAGGATAATATCTTTCGCCGTAAGAACGCCCAACAACCTCCTGGATCACTACCGCCATGCGTGACTCCGACAGGGAGATACTCAGAGTTTCCGCATAAGAACGGGCTAGTTTAAGATAAGTTGACGCATAAACGAGTTTAATAGCTGAAACCAGCTGCTCCAACCTTACTTCCAGATCCGGGTGGCAGTTGGATAACATATAAGTAGAAAACACACCCGCAAATGGTTGGAATAGCGAATCCTCAAATATACTGGATGATCGAACCGCAAGCGGCCGGATTTGATCCCGGTAGATAAATCTCAGGTCATCTCGCAGCTCAGTTGGAATATTTGCCTCCAGGAAACGTTCCATGATCTCCCGGTCAGTCCGGTCAGTTGACACAAATTCGTAAAGCTGATTCTCCCTCATGAACTGATCAAATTCATCTGTGCCGATTACAACAGTCCTGGGAATTTGAATATCTACTTCAGGAAATTCTTCTTTGAAACCTGCATTATAGGAACTTCGTAAGAAAAGCAGGAAGGCCAAGCCCCTGCCCTTACCACCTAACGAACCCGGGCGGAGACGGATAAAGCGGGAATGCGGATGATAATTCTGCCGGTCAAAGTCAACGATAATCCCCATTCGTTCCTGGAGAATATCCTCGACTGAGGCGATGATCAACTGTCGTAAGTCTTCTTTGTTATCAAACTCAGAGACCTTGCGGGGTTTAACCTGCCGGGCCATTGCAAATTCACCCCGGGCTGCCAGCCAACCGGAGAAATGGTCATTTTGAGCATGATAGACAAAAGACTCCAGGGGAACCTTCTTAAGCTCATCCCTGAGCTCAAAAAGGTTATCAGCAGAACCAACGATGCTATCGTCCGGGAGTCGGAATGTAAACGAGCCAAAGCTCATATAGTCAAGTAAAAATGTACGCAGTTCATGAATCAGCGAACGGTCATTTTTATTGACAAAAAAGCCGTTCAGCGCCTCTGATTCATTCCGGTTTTTTTCATTACTGGACTGGAGCATAATCGGCAGCGTGGGCGCTTGCTCCCTGATTTTACGGACGAGATCAAATCCCGCATCTTCTTTAATCACATCATTTTGGGGAAAACGGATATCCGTAATCATACCCAGCAGATGGTCCTTGTATTTTTCATAATCTACCAGTGCTTCTTCATAACTTCTGGTCAGCAGAATCTTGGGCCGGGAACGCATCTGAAGCAGTGAAAGATAGTCATTCACCCCCTCAGAAATCAGACGTTGGGTTTGAAGCATTATTTCCGAATATAAAACAGGAAGATAAAGCGAGTAAAAACGGATCGAGTCCTCAACCACGATTATGACCCTCGTATCCCCGGTCTTTATATCGAGGTCAATGTTCAAGCGATCTTCTAACAGTTTAATAATGGCCACAAATACTGTGGAATTGCCGTTCCAGACAAAAGTATTATCAATGTTGCTTTCCGCCAGTGCCCGGGCTGGTAAGTACTGCAATTCGGAGGAGTTATTCAACAGTAGAACAACCGGGATATCCTGAATTTCTTTCACCTGGTCAGCAAACAGCAACGGGTTAATTTCACCAAGCCGCCGCATGGTAATTACCAGATCAAATTTTCTTTCCCTCAGCAGCTCCAGCGCCCGATTCGCCGATGTGGCCCGGATAATATGGGGCAAAGTACGCAGGTTTAAATTGTGGAATTCCTCAAAGATTTGATCAGAAAGACGGGCATCCTCTTCTATGATAAAAGAGTCATACGTGCTGGATACTAAAAGGATCTCATTAATCCGGTTCTGCATCAAAAACCGGTAAGTCTGGTGTTTTGGACGATATTCCAGTTGGTACCCGTCGCCGTTGTTTTTATTCTTTCTCATTTTGTTCAACGTGTCTCTTTACTTGGTTAGCAGTTGTCTGGAATTATATCTTAACCTTAACATAAGGTGCGTAAAGGATAAGTAAAGGATGCGTAATCCTTAAGTTGCTCTAACCCATAACTTTCCAGGATAATTTAAATGCTTACCAATCTTTAGAGGATTACGCATCCTATGATAAATCCCCTTAGCCTATAGCTCTCAACGATAATTTAATTGTTTTCTAATCTTGAGAGGATTACGCATCCTTGTTGTTGGATTACCCGTCCTCGGAATTTAACATTTTCCCCATATCCTCTTAACAATATCTTAACAACTGCCTGCTACACTGAAACTGAATCCAAATGAAAACCGGGGTTACCCTAACTCCGGCTCTCACTGGATACAATTCTGAAAAAGGTATAATGCAAATAAATGGTATTCCAATAATCAATAATCCCGCCCTGGTTTATTAAGGGGTCACCGACGGAAAACCTGGTTTAAAGCCAGTAAATTCAACTCCCGGAACTGTTCCGGATTTGTAAAATAATTAGCCCATAATGAGGTTTTAATGGCAAAAAAAATCTTGGTCGTAGACGACAACCCTGATATTTGCACCATGCTAAAAGAATATCTTACAGGGGAGGGATTTGATGTTTCCACCGCTCCCAATGGCCAAAAGGCATTGTATATTGCCCGGGAAGAAAAACCAGACTGCATTGTGCTCGACATGATGATGCCTGAGATGGGTGGCCAGCAATTTATCCGCATCTACACTGCCGAATCGGATACCCCCATTCTTGTCTTGACAGCCAAGGTAGGCGAAACGGATAAAGTATTAGGACTTGAGCTGGGAGCAGATGACTACGTCACTAAACCTTTCAGTATGAGGGAATTAACCGCCCGTATCAATGCTCTGCTGCGCCGGGCGTCGAAAAGCAGTCCGGAAGCGGAAATTCTCCGTGTTCTAGGTGTTTCCCTGGATAAAAAAGGGCATTTCGTTGAAGTTAATGACCAATCGGTAGAACTTACCCCTTCTGAATTTCAACTACTGGCAACCTTGATGGCTGCTCCCGGAAGAACCTATTCCAGGACCGAGCTTCTCGACAGTCTTGGTGAAACTTCCTTTCTGGAAGGATTTGAACGCACTGTGGATGTTCATATTCACAATCTACGGGAGAAAATCGAACCCCACCCATCCGAGCCAAAATATATTGAAACAGTTTACGGGGCAGGGTACCGCTTCGCCCGGGAGAGGAAAAAATAAATCATGCGGTCGATCAGTGTAAAAATCACCCTGGTGCTAGTTGTTGTCAGCCTCGTTGGCTCAATTTTCACAGCATTTTATATCCAAAACCGTACCAAAAACGCATTCGATAGTTTTATCAAGAATCAGGACCAGCAGGTTTTGGTGGAAGCATTGACAGAATACTACCAGGATAATCAAACCTGGGATGGTGTCGATGAAGTATTCAAGGGAGTAGAACTCTACAGCAGTCCGAATTACGGTGCTGGCGAATCCGGGGGTAACAATCCGAACCGCCCCTTTGACCACGGATCACCACCTTTCGTTTTAGTCGAAGATTCAGGCTTGATCATTGCCGGGGGAACGAGCCACACAGGGTATCAAGCGGGTGACATTTTATCCGAAAAAGAATTACTGAAAGGCACTAAATTGATTTATGAGGGAGAAATCATCGGCTGGCTGGTAGCAGGCCCTTCTCCGCAGCTAAGAAATAATCCCCAGCAGAGCTTCCTTAACACCGTTCAGCAGGGGTTAATTATCAGCTCCCTGGTCACGCTGCTGATTGCACTGATACTGGGAGGAATATTAATCTTGTCTTTTACCCGTCCCATCCGGAAATTAGCTAGTGCAACCGAAGCGGTCGCCGGGGGCGAACTGGGATATCAGATAGATATCAACTCCAGAGATGAGCTGGGAAGACTGGCCACCTCCTTCAACAGCATGAGCGCAGATTTGGATAAGGCGGACAGGACCAGGAAACAAATGACCGCAGATATCGCCCATGACCTGAGGACACCTCTCAGTGTGCTGCATGGATACACAGAAGCTATGAGTGAAGGAAAACTATCCGGCAATCCGGATATGTACCGCGTAATGCATCAACAAGCTCAGCATCTGAATTACCTGATTGACGATCTGCGAACTCTTTCCCTTTTAGATTCTGGTGAATTAAATTTCCAAATCCAGAATATTAATCCCTCATTTATCCTTCAACAGACCACAGATGCCTTTCTCCCCCTTGCCCGGGAAAAAGAAATAGAATTAACACTGAGTATAGAGCAGGATATTCCCCGGGTAAACCTCGATCCAGACCGGTTAACCCAGGTACTGGGAAACCTGGTGAATAATTCCATCCATATCCTGTCAGCTGGCGGAAAAATTAAGCTTACTGGAGAATTGAATGAAGATTCCCTGGTCATTCAGGTTATTGATGATGGCCCTGGAATCCAAGCTGAGGACTTGCCTCAAATCTTTGATCGCTTTTACCGGGTAGATAAATCCAGACAGCCGGATGAGGGTTCTTCCGGTCTGGGATTAGCCATCACCAAGAATCTGGTTGAGGCCCAGGGAGGAACAATCACGGCTGAAAGTAAACCAGGAAAAGAGACAACCTTCACGATAACTTTTCCGGTTGAATAATTGAAGAAGCTAAATCGAAAAGATCCCGGAGTTTTATAAACTCCGGGATCTTGTGTTATCAGGAGTAAGTATAATCTCCCTCCAAATACCCTAGAGCATGAGCCCTTCGGCTCTTCCTTCGGTCGCAGGACAGGAGCCAGCTCCTGCGGACAGGTTACAAGGAAGGGCTGTCCCTTGAGCACTTAAATACCCTCACCCCTTTCCTTCAGGAAAGGGGAATTTGTCCTATTACCTCTCACCCAGTCACAAAGTCTCATAGTCTCCTGGTCTCATTGTTCCCATGTCACCGGAATCTCCATGATTGGCCGGCAATGCCCCTACGGGGTTAGCCCTGAATTTGTTGAAGGGCTACGCATAAAAAATTTTCGGCCTGGATGATTTAAGTCCCACTGAAGTAGGACTTCTTTTATTTAACTGGGTGCTATTAAAAATATAGGAACTGCCTTTCAGAGCTCAAATATAAAATATTCAAGAAAGCATTTCCTGCCTTAAGGAAAAGGATGCGTAATCCTCTGAAGGTTGGAAAACAATTTAAATTATCATGGGAAACAACAGATGTATTAAGGATGCGTGATCCTCTAAGGATTAGAAAACATTTATATTGTCGTAAGAATTATGGGTTTGAAGTAACTTAAGGATCACGCATCCTGGATAATTTCAAAGCCCGACCACGCTAGAGCAGGAGCCCTTCGGCTCTTCCTTCGGTCGCAGGACAGGTTACAAGGGAGAGCTGTCCCTTGAGCGCTTAAATAAAGACCTATCCCCTTGCCTCTTTCCTTCAGGAAAGGGGGAGCTGTATCTAACAAAAAAGAATCCCGGAGTTTTACAAACTCCGGGATTCTTGTGTTCCTAATAGCTTGAAATGGAATACTTAGCTGCCAGGCTTTCCTTCCAGCAGGGAGATCAACTCTTCCACCAAGGGTATGGTCATTCGTGATATTATCCCGCCTCCCATTTCTTCTCTTTCTGCCTGCTTGGTAGCCATCAATTCCGGATCAATATTCACGTCCTTACCTGCTCCTCCCATCCCACTTCCGGGCACAAATCCTTCTGGTCTGTCAACTCCAGTTCCCGCACCCTTCATTCCCTCCGAGAGGATTTTTTCGTTGATTCCAAGATCACCAACCAGAATCATCATAATTTCCTGGGTGATTTGCAATTCGGCAATATAATTCAGCTGATCTGCTGTCATGGCCTCCTGGATCTGATCTATTACAGCATCCATTTCCTCTGGTGCTTTAGTATCACTTTCAGCAAGTACCTTATACATCTTCCAGTACGGCAAGAGCTTTTCTGCCATTTCTGAGTCCAGGGCCAGTTCAGTTTCTTCCAACAGCAAAGATCCCACCACTAACTGCATCGGTATTGACAGTGCATCATCGGCATAGTCATCAGTTAACTTAACCATATCGCCAGACGTTGAATTTTCAATCAGCTCTGCTTCAGATAAACTTTCGCTCCCAGCTGCGTCCGTTGAATCCGAACTGCAAGCAGAAAGCAGCAGTAAACTCACTACTAATAATATTCCAAAACATTTCCTTATAGTCATTATTTCCATCCTTTGTTAATATTCTACATTTCCAATTACAACTACATCCCCGGCTGCTAAACCGTCGGTTACTTCCACATAAATCACATCTCTCAAGCCAAGCTCTACAGACTGCTGGGTAACTTCACCATTTTTCATTAATATTACAACACCCTTACTGCCCTGTTCTTCCTGTAAAGCCTCTACAGGAAGCAGGACTGCGTTCTTTACTTCCCCGGCAATGACTTCGACCGAAGCCGCAGATCCCAGAGGAAGGTCAGCCCAGCCTGTAGTGGAGATATCTAATTCCACAAGAGCGCTTACTGCTGTCGTTTTTTGATTGATTTGTAGCGAGGGATCAACAAAAACGATCTGACCTCTGTAGCTTTTTTCTGGCAGGGAATCAAAGACAACTTCCACCGGATTACCTACTTTTACCAAGCTCCAATCACCTTCATCAAATGACACTTCGATCGTAATAGGTTCGAGCTGAACTATTGTCAAGACGGGATTCGTATTAACCGTATCCAGGACTTGCAGGTCCAGTTTCAAAACCATACCAGCAAAAGGTGCTTCCAACCGAGACGCTGCCAGTTTTTCCTGGGCATCAATAACTGCTTCTCCAGCTTTTTCCAGGGCTGTTAATTGAGCCCCAGACGCATTTTCAGGGATTACACCTTCTATCAGGGCAGCCAGGTAGGATTTTGCTTCTTCAACTCGAGCCTTCGAAGCCGCTAGCTCTGCCCAAACCACTGCAACTTCTATTTCTGAGGGAGGGGCATAAAAATTGTGTTTGAAGCCAAAGCGGTCGCGCCAGGGAAAATTAAACATATCCGGCACATACTCTTCTTCGTAAATCTGCCAGTTGAGCTCCAGACTCAAAGCTGCGTTTTCGGCAGCATATTTCGCTTCCAGAGCCCTGCCTTCTGCCTCATCCGAAGAAGTGAGCGCAGCATCCTGGATTGCATTCTGGAGATCTAGCTCTGCTTCCCTTAATCGAATCTCTGCTTTATAGACGTAGGGACTGATCAAGAACTTCAGCTCTGATTCAGCACTCAATACAGCCTTCTGCGCTTCAGCCAACTCCAGAGCAGCGGACGAGACAGCAACGTCAGAGGTCAATTCCCGGAGATTCTCCTCAGCCAGACCCAGTGTTTTCTGGAGATCTTCATTATCCAGTACTACCAAAATTTGCCCTTCACTAACCTCGTCCCCAACTTCTACCAGAATTTCTTCCACTATTCCTCGATTCTCAAAGGCAAGTTTAACTTCAACTGCCGAGATCAACCTCCCGCTTCCAATAGCGGAAAGCCTGAGATCTCCTCTGCGGATTGTCGATGTAGTTTGACTGATTCCGCTGTCTACATCCTGATCTAGCTGAACTTTTAGAAAAATTCCAATACCAGCCAAAACAACCGCTGCCAAAATGGCAAAAATCCAGTATTTATTAAGTTTACGTGCTTTCCCGTCCTGTTGTGTCATCAAAAATTCCCGTCCAATCTACTTGGATCTGCCCAAATATGACTTCAAAGGTAATACTATTCCCCTCTTCCTTCCCCGCTTCTTTGTCCAAACAGGGAAAGTTTTACGCAGGAGAGAGGATTCTCAATATTTCAGATCATTCATACCGGAGAGCATCTATGGGATCCAGCTGTGAAGCTTTGTTGGCCGGATAATACCCAAAGAAAACCCCCACTGTAGCTGCTGATCCAAATGCTAGAAGTACTGAAGTGGCAACAATAACTGTTCTCATACCACTCGCCTGGCCGAATAACCAGGACCCGATTACCCCGGCAGCGACTCCTATCAGTCCACCAATCAAACTGAGCAGCAGCGCTTCAGTGAGAAACTGCCAGCGAATATCATTCGGCGTTGCTCCCACAGATTGACGGATGCCAATTTCCCTGGTGCGCTCCGTTACACTCACCAGCATGATATTCATGATGCCGATCCCGCCAACGACCAGGGACACACCGGCCACCCAGGCTAGCAGAGACCGGAAAGCTGCCGTGGTGGATTCTTTTGTACTGATGATGTCCTGCTGGGTAGTGATCACAAAATCCGCTTCCTCCAGAGTGACCTCATGCCGTTTTGCCAGTAGGAGTTCGATCTGATAGATTACATCGTCTAAGCTTCTTTCCCCATCTGGACCCACACTATCGTCTACCTCAACATAAATAGTTCTGACACGATCCCCCTTAAAACGGGCAAACTTATTATCGGATAATTTGTCCAGTACGATAGTGATTGGTGTATACAGCCGGGAATCATAATCCACATCCCCAACCATTCCTTTCTCCTCAAAGACGCCAACAACTGTTAAGCGGATATTTCCTGCGACAGTGACCGTCTCTCCGAATGGGTCCCGGTCACCAAATAGTTCTTCTGCCAGGCTGCTTCCCAGGATAGCTATCGGAGTGGTCCGATCAACTTCCTTTTGATCAAAATACCGGCCGCTGACAATTTCCATATCCCTTACAGAAGGAAAATCAGCTGTAGTGCCCATTATTGTCACCCCGTCCAGGGAAGTATCTCCGGCTTTGATGGTTTGGCTGGAACTCTGTTCAACGACCACGCCATTCACCCCACTGATCTGTTCGGCAATAGCGAATGCGTCATCATATACCAATCCACCATCACTCTGCATACTGCCCGGGGTTAATTTAGTCATGTTTGGAGTTACATAAATCAAGTTTGAACCTAACCCGGTGATCTCTTCCTGAATGGTCGCTTCCGTACCGGCGCTGATGGCAATCATGATGATCACAGCAGCAACACCAATAATGATTCCCAACATAGTCAGCAATGAACGAATTTTATTTTTTAACAATGCCTGCCAGGCAATATTTATTACTTTTAATGGCTTCATCCTATTTATGCTCCTTGCCGTTTTTCACAACCTGGGCAACTTTCCCATCCAGTAAATGGATAGTCCGGTCAGTATATTTCGCAATGGCAGGATCATGGGTAACCATCACGATGGTTACTCCTTCTTTATTAAGCGAAACCAGCAGATCCATAATCTCTGCCCCTGACTTGCTGTCCAGGTTTCCTGTTGGTTCATCTGCCATTACCATTACCGGGTCATTGACCAACGCACGGGCAATAGAAACCCGCTGCTGCTGCCCTCCGGAAAGTTCCTGGGGTTCGTGATAAATCCGATCAGCCAACCCGACCGCTTCCAGTATCTTGATTGCTTTCTCTTCCTGTTCTTCTGCCGTGAGACTAGATTCCCGGTCATAGTACAACGGTAAAATTACATTCTGCAGGGCCGGGGTTCGGGCTAACAGGTTATAACTTTGAAAAATAAAACCCAACTTGCGATTCCGTATCTGCGCCAGTTCTATTTTATCCAGGACACTGACATCTTCTCCATCCAGAATATATTGTCCGGAAGTTGGGCTCATCAAGCAGCCCAGCACATTCATTAAAGTGCTTTTCCCGGATCCTGAAGGCCCCATGATGGCGACAAACTCGCCTTCATTCACTTGAATGGAAGTACCGTCCAGGGCACGCACCTCGAAATCTCCCATCTGGTAGATCTTCTTCAGATCACTACCATCGATAATAGGTTTGCTTGTCTTCATTATTTTGTCTCCACCTGTCCAGTTGTCACCACATCTCCTGCCTTCAAGCCAGATATAATCTCTGCGTAGATCAGATCCTGCAAGCCAACTTCCACCATCTTCATCCTGGGTTCACCATCTTCCATTACAAAGACCGCGTATTCATCATCAGAGATTTCTCGCAGGGCCTCCACCGGCACCAGGATCGCATTTTCCGCTCTGCCGCCGATAACATCAACGCCAGCAGCTGAACCAACCGGAAGATCATCCCATCCGGTTTTGGAAGTATCCAGTTGGACCAGGCTGTAGACAACTGTCGTATTATTTTGCGAAACCAATCCGGGGTCTACATGCACTACTCCACCCACAAAGATATTATCTGGAAGGGCATCAAAAATAACTTCAACCGGGTATCCTTCCCGGACATTTTTCCAGTCCGATTCATCGAAATAAGCTTCCAGCGTTGGAGGCGTCAAATCAGAAATAACAAGCACAACCTCATTGCCAACCTTTTCGGATTCATTGGCATAAACAGCAGTAATAGTACCGCTTATCGGTGCTATCAAAGAAGTCGCTTCAAGATCTTCTTGAGCATCATCTACCGCTTGCCGTGCTCTACGTAAGGCAGCGGCCCGGGAACCCGTAGCTTCCTCCGGAAGATCTTCATTGTTCTTTAAGGCAAACAGAAGAATCTCCAACTCAGCAATGCTGGCGTCATCTCCGCTGACTTCAGCCCTGACAGAGGCAATCTCGGCATCCGTGGGAGCATCAATGAACTCAACCTTAATACCATCATCCCAGTAATAAGACGTGAAATTATCCGGCAGGTAAACATCTTGGTAGTACCGCTGCTGGGCCTGCAAATTGGATATTGCCCAATCCAAATTCTGTTCAGCTTCCTTAACCCGTTGATCAGCTTCATCAGAGGGGGATGAATCTGCAGCAGATATAGCATCCGCAAGGGTTATTGTGTATTCTTCCAGGTATTCCTCAGCCCGGTAAACTACAGGACTGATTAAACCGATCAGATCATTTGTAGTTTTTTCCAGGTTGATTTTCGTTTGAGCGAGTTCTCTTTCAATTAAAGCAATTGTAGAAGCCGAGGTTAATTCCCGTAAATCACGTTGGGCGTCTACCAGGTTATCTTGCCGATCGCTCTCATCCAGCCTGGCTAAAACATCCCCTGCTTCAACCTTATCCCCCACTCCAACCAGCAACTCTATTAGAACCTCTTGAATGCCGTCGCTGATTTCAAAACTGACGTCAACTTCTGCTGCAGGGATTAATGAACCGGCACCTGCGGCGTAGAGTATGATATCTCCCCGCCGGGCGGTTGCTGTCTGAACTGTAGCTTCCTCACTGACCACTTCTTGAGATGGTAAATACCAAAAACGGTAAGCAGAAAAACCGCCAACTCCCAGGACGATTACGGCCAGAGCAATAATCCAATAAATTCGGTTTGATCTTCCTTTTTTCTTCATCCAAAGTGCTCCTTAATAGTTAACATGGCGAATTCTGAGCTAAGTGTAATTG
>Ga0255385_10057_pt1 | contig 14014 bp, 13 predicted proteins | sample ANMaggSeSYBR01G3_FD_182103 | JGI IMG/M metagenome (GOLD analysis project Ga0255385, IMG submission 182103) | Sediment cell enrichment communities from methane seep in Santa Monica Basin, California, United Staets - ANME aggregate JGI... | ecosystem: Environmental > Aquatic > Marine > Cold seeps >...
GACTTGCTGTCCAGTAAAAAAACAATGCTACCGAAATCTGCCTCATCACGCAGCCTTGTGATGAGTATTTTTAAACAATCAGCCGAGATATCCCTCAGCAACTGGATTATCTTGCCAGAAAGTAGCGTAAAGCCAATGCTGATAATGCTGAACCCCTCTATTTGCAGCTGTTTTAACTTGTTTCATAAGAGCCGCACCCGATTCTTTTGGGGAACCTTTCTTGTTAACGTTAGAAATGCTGGAAGGTGAAACAGCGAATTCATTCTCGGAAATTGGCTTGGCATCATAATTACCGACGATTACTTTATGGAGGGTTATTGTGGTTCTCGATCTCTTTGTTGTTGTTTCAGTTACTTCGAACTTCTCACCTTTTGTATATTGATAATTGTCAGAAGTACCATAGCGAACCAGTATATGATAGCTGCCCGGCATGGCGGTGACTGAAAATTTGGAATTGATTGGCACATTAACTTCTCTCATGGTTGGTCCGATCAGCTTGACCAAGGCTATCTGTCCAGATTGGTTGTCAAATTCTACTTCATTATCCTGCGTAAAACCCGTCAAAGGACAGGTCAAGATGGCAACAAAAAAAATCACAAATAGAAAACTCGAACTGGGTTTGCGCATTTTATTTCCTCCTTTTATGGTGCCGAACGACGCTTTTCAGCGGGCGCGGTTTTTTGCGATCCGCTGCAAAAGCATGGTTAGGTTTCTATTCTATTGTTTCAAACCGTTAATCCTTTTTTCGATTGAATCTTTCAGCTCTTTCAGGTTACGGAAAAAAAGAACTGGATAATCTTTCAGATCGAACTCTAATCTCGTTCCTTCTCTCGCAAAGTAAATCGGAATCTTACCAATACCATGTGCGTAGCCAGCTTCAAAAAAGACGTTGGGCCTTGAGTTGGTCAAATCAACAATAACATATTCAGCTTTTTGAATTGATTCGAGTATCCTATCTGTTATGCGCTCATTTGATTGCGGCTCGTCTATCCTTTCAGCATGTACTCCGCACCTTTTGGCTGCTTCTTTAACCGCATCTAGAAGATCAACGAGTGTGTGATCTTCTGGATCCATGGGCATAGCAATAAAAGCATATCCTGACTCAACGCTACGAGTTATTATTGGGTTTGGTCTTTGGGGCGCTTCTACCACAGTCAGAGACGAATCGAGTAGGGTTAAGGCACTCCCTAATAATTGCTTTGTCTTGTGGACAAAAATTGATTTGCTATGAAATCTTTCTGAGTCTTTTTCGACTTTAAGATAGTCATTATATAAATCTGAAAATACCAAAGAGTTTTTATCAGATAATTGGCGCAGCATTGCTTTGGATTCAATTTTCCAACTTCCGAGACTGTCGAAATCAAGTTCCTCATCAGTCACTGTGCCATAGTTCTTCTTTTCATCAAAACGGCTTATAGAAGGCGCTATTACGTTAGCCTCATCAACTAGCCTTTTTATAAGAGGTCTTATTTCATCCTTTTCCATATCTTCTGCCTCAAAAACCTAACGATATAGGATCAGCGGCACTGCTTTTGTGTCCGCTGTATCCGGTGGTTGTGTGCCGGGCAAGGCCCGGCTGCTAAATGGTGATACTTGGAATAATGACACATATTTCAGGTAAAGTCCAGACCCAGCCTGATGGAGGCGAAGGGTAGCCAATGGCAAGGGTGTTAGCCGCAAGGCGCATCTGAAGGAGGCCGGAGGCAAAAGCGTGGGTCGACGTACAGGTATGCCCCGTATCGAAAGATAGAGGGCAGGCAGATGAGGCGGGGGGAATCCGGGACGAGTCCGCAACACAGGATAAAGGTATCCTATTCAAAAAACGTGGAACAGCTCTGATTTGAAAGCTATTTACTGATAATAAATACTGACTATTATATTCCGATTCGCAGCAAAGCGAGACGATACATTCATACCTATATAATAATATATTGTCTGCTGGTACATTTCAAGAATATACTGGAAATTTGAAGGAATTGAAAAAAACTCCCCTATTCAATCTGTGGCAAGAAATTTTGAATAATCAGATCCGCAAGAGAGGGCATACTGAATTTTTTGGAGATGCGATCGTATATGTACCTGTAGGCGTTGACGCCAAGCTTCTTTGCTGTTTGAGTAACTGTCAAGAATGCATCTTTGGCATCTGTGCCTTCTTTCGATTTTGTTTGCAAGCTGACGTCTTGCCTGCGTTTTTCCACCCTTGCACCCAACTCTGATTCGTTGTTGTGCAACGGCAATTCAGGATGTTTCAGAACCAGAAGAAGCGCTTCCTTTTTGCACCCGGTTTTTTCTATCCGGTCATCTAAAGAATCATAACCTGTTTTCTTAGAAAAAATGCGGTCAAATTCAGCAGACAAGAGTTCTGTTTTTTCAGGCATTGGATTCTCTTTGTATTTCAGGAGTTCTCCATAGTAGTTCCAGAAACAGGTCTTGAAATTATCAAGTATTTCAACATTCAAAGGGACAATTGGGCTCAGGCGATTATAATGTCTTCCCTCATGAATCCAACACAAGGCCTGTTCCAAGCTAAGTTTTTTGAATTGGGGAGCGTCATCGCTTAAAAGGATGTTGATAATTGGAACCTCTGTTTGCCGTTGATAGGCGGCTATAGAAGCGGCTTCCATAATTCTGGTTTTGGTATTCTTTCCCTTTTTCTTATCAGTAAAGAGTTTACTCAGCAGTTCTTGCATTTCCGCCTCTGACATTTCCCTGTCATCGGTCAATTCCATAATCTGGCTGATGATCTTCTTAGAGACGTTGAAATCTGAAAGTAAACCCAATGCCTTTGAGTCGAATAGATATGTCCTTTCTTTGCCGCAAAGCAATATATCAAGGATGGTCAAACGGGTTTTGTGGGGGACAGTAAAAAAGGCTGTATAGCAAGGGTTGCAAAAAATCTGTGAATATTCATTTTTGCCGTTGACCCTTACCGTGGTATCGTCAATTTGATGGTACGAGGTAGACTCCAGAGCAGCGCGGAAAATATTCTCTTTCTCCTTGTTAAACCCGGTCTCGTCATTTGTAAGGATTCGCGAAATGGTTGATTGTGAAATGAAAATTCTACAATTTTCAAGGAACTCCAGAATTTTTGGCTCGGACATGTTCCCAACGTGTTTAAGTGTGCATACCAGCGCTCTTATGCCAGGACCAAATTCTCCTTTAACTCCGATCGGCACTTTCCCGAGGTAAGTTTTATTCTCCGCCGGAGAGTAAAACTTTTCCTTTTTGTATTCAACGTTGTCTTTGGTAATCAGAATTTCCTGAACAACGATACTCTCATATCCTATGAATTTTGCATCGTTTGGCAATTCTGACTGATCGACTTTACAGATCTCGGTTCGGTCTATTTTGATCTTGTGCTTCTTGGCCTTTGATTTCTTTCCCTCGTTTTTCTTCCTTTTCTTTCTCTCTTTCTCTGAAGATACGTCTTTGTTCTTATTTGTATTGCCCCGAATTTTAGGCTTACCCTGTTCTCCTTTTAGCAAGTTGTTTTCATCTCGCAGCCTTTGGTTCTCTGTCTTTAACTTCTCGTTCTCCTCGTTCAAACGCTCGACAAGCTCCAGGAGAATAAACATAGCCCCTGTGACGTTTTCATTATCAACACCGTCAAAACGGATGTTTATATCGTCAAGTATTCTTTTAATCTCTGAAGGGTTCACATCTTCATAATAATCTCATTTTTCATTTTGTCTACCCCCAGCAGCACTTTTTTTGAAATTTTCTTTGATTTTCATGCACTATTTTGGTCAGATACCACGAAATTTGAATAGGATACTATTTTTACACGTTTTCTGATATTGATGATCTGATTGTAATCAATAGTTTCTTGTAATTTTACAAAATCTCATGGACTGCTTTTAATTTTTTCATGTCTTTGTCAAATGAAACAACAATCTTTTCATGGGAAGAATGGGCGGCAAGAATACAATCTACTATATCAATATTGGAGTCGTTGTATTTTAGAAGCGCTTCGAGGATTTCTGATCTATCGGGATTTACAATGCCGGAAAAATTCAGTATTCCGCTTAACTTTGTTGAAATTTCACTCTTGGGAATCTGATAATATTTTTCCATAACATAGATGCATTCAACAATAACCACATCAAATATCTCGGCCTGCTTTGCCCCTTCTGAGACATCCAGCATAAAAGCATCCGCCTTAGGGCTTAACTCTGCATGATCATCCAATAAATATCTAAGGATGACATTGGTATCAATCAGATAGACCTTCTCCTGCAGTTTCATCAGCGATTTCACCTTGTATTTTCTTTCTTATTTCTTTCAAGGGAACATATTTCTTTGCATATTTTTTCAGACTCCCTGCCAATTGTTCCGATTGCACTCCGGGAACGCCTTTTAGCTTGATCTCGTTGTCTTCAACAAGAAACAAAACCGCGCCATCTTTTTCGATTTTTAATTTTTTTCTAATTGGTTTAGGGATCGTTATTTGACCTTTCTTTGATACTTTTGCATACATTTTATATTTATCCTTCAAATTAATATATTCTTACTTTATAAAATAGTCCATCTTGTAAAATAATACAAGCATTAATGTTTTTAATTTTCAATTATGCATAGATGACAGATTCGTAAAAAATCCTTCGCGAACGACTTCGAGCAATTTCGCCTTCCAGGCCTGTAAACACAAGGCCTTCGTCAAGCCCGCTGTTTAAAAATACGAGTTGGCCTTTGCCAATTAATAACCCCACAAAACCCCACATAAAATTAATTTATCTTGACGCATTTAACATTTATGAATTATTATAAAAATAAATCGATTTGGTATATTTATTTCTTGACATTTGTCTAACAATATAGTTTTACAAAAAAAGTGGGTAAAAGTGGATATCAATGGAGACTTTTGAAAAATGTTCAATTTTGTTCAAGTTCAAGGAAGGCGAAAATTTTAAATATAGGAATACATTGAGTATTTCGAGGCTTAAAATTTGAGCCTGACGCTGAAATTGGGCAAAAGGGGGCGTTTTGCAAAGGTCTCCGATGGTGATTTATGTTTAGAGGAAGCTCCTTTAATACAATTGATTTAAAGGGACGTATAATAATTCCGGCCAGATTCCGTGATGTCATAAAAGCCGGAGGTGGTGACGGAGTGATAGTTACCAGGCTGGATAAAGCCCTTTTTGCCTATACGTTTGATCAATGGAGCAAGATAGAATCCAGAGTTTTGGCAATGTCTGAAACAAGCGAGTATATGCGCCGCTTCAGAAGAGTATTCATAGGGGGTGCCTCTGATTGTAATTGTGACAAGCAGGGCCGGATCCTGATTCCACCGGTTTTAAGGCAGTATGCGCAATTTGAAAAGGAAATCGTACTTGTGGGGCAGATAGTTCATTTTGAAATATGGTCTAAGGAAAATTACGAGCAGGAAGTAGTGCAGATGGAAGAAGATATGAAAAAGGAGGCTGTCAGCAACGAAATAGCAAAATTAGGGCTTTAACCCATATTTCTCACAAGCTGAGTTTGCTACAGGCGCAAGGCCCAGGCCATGAAGCTGTGGTACTTCACTGCAAATGGCCTGCAACACGGCGGATGCGGTGAGATCGGCTTGCCCGAAGGGTGAACAACTCATAAAGAATTTAATTATAAATACCATCTATAAAGTCTTGTATAGTTCATAAATCAAAGCCACTAATAATTTACAATAATTCAATTAGTTGTACATTATTTTATAAGTTGTTCATGAGAAATTCGGGCTAATTCTATGTCATACAAACACATTCCTGTAATGTTAAGCGAGGTTGTTCATTACCTTAATTGTAAGCCCGGGAAAATCTATGCGGATTGTACGCTTGGCGGTTCAGGTCATGCGAGCGCCATTTTGGAAAAAATTATTCCGGATGGGATTCTGATCGGCATAGATCAGGATATAGATGCAATAAAAAACGCAAAAAAAAAGTTAAAACCATACGAGTTAAACATCCATCTCTTTCATGATAATTTTGTAAATCTTCCGAAAATTCTTTCACAATTAAATATTACTGCTGTAGACGGCATCCTTCTCGATCTTGGAATTTCATTTCATCACCTCGACTCAAGTGGACGGGGTTTCAGCTTCAGAAAAGATGAACCGCTGGATATGCGGATGAACATTGAATCAGATACAACGGCTGAAGAGTTGATAAATACGATGGATGAAAAAAGCCTTGCTGAAATTTTTTTTAAGTATGGAGAGGAACGCTATTCACGTAAAATAGCAAAAAAAATAGTTCATGCAAGAAAGCAAAAAAAAATTAAATCCAGCAGGCAGCTATCGGAAATCGTATGCAAAGCCGTTTCCGGCAAAGCATCATCCAGGAGAAGGATTCACCCTGCCACTCGAGTGTTTATGGCTGTTAGAATAGCTGTTAACAAAGAGCTGGATATGCTCAATTCATTCATGGAAACCTCCGTTGACTTGTTGAAGCCTGAAGGCAGGTTTTGCATATTATCATTTCATTCCCTGGAAGACAGAATTGTTAAAAAAAAAATAAAAATTTTGGAAGGCAGGTGCATATGCCCGCCGGCTCTGCCAAGGTGTGTTTGCAATAAGCCAAGGGTTATACGATCTTTGACAAAAAAAGTTTTGCGGCCGACAGAAGAAGAAATTGCAGCTAATCCAATGGCGAGAAGCGCAAGGATGAGAGCCGTAGAAAAATTGAAAATTGAAAATTGAAAATTGGTGGTACGCCTTCGGCGTGCTCGTTTAAACAATTACAAAACGTTAAGTCGTTTGGGAAACTTTTATTTTATAACAAAAAGACAGAGCGAAGCGATTCCATCAATTATCAATTATCAATTATCAATTATGGCTCGTAAAACCAAAAAAAATGTAAGCAGCACGAGGATAGTGATCTGGTTTATCATTATGGCTGTCTTTATTGCAGAGCTTTTAATTTACACATGGAGCAGAGTGCAGTGCATAAAATCCGGGTATGAAATTTCTAATGAAAATAAAAAAAATCGGAATCTTATAAATCTGCAAAATATAGCCAGATCGCTTGTCCCTCCACCGAGGTCAATCAAACCCGCACCCAGCTCCTTTTCTTCTTCGGTCAGCACGGCTTCGCCGGAAGCGAGAGATTCCAGAACAATATCACAGACATCAAGGCCGGAACGGTTTGCACACTTGACAATGTTGTGAGCCGACGTTACAGCTCCGGTCACAATATGAATTTTCGCCTCCAGCCTTACCCCTGCCATACCAACAGGATTTTGAATACCTGCTTCATCATCAACAATGAATTCCTGGGGAATCACATGTATTACTTCCCTGTCCATTGGGATTGCTACAGCTCTTGCTGCATCGATTACTCGCTCAACGTCAAGTTCAGTTATTTCAGAGCCTTTTACCGCCACAATTCCGCGGCTGTTGAAGCCGGTTATATGCCCTCCTGCAATTCCAGCATAAACCGATGAGATTTCGCAGCCAGCCATAAGCTCCGCTTCCTCAACCGCTTTTTTTATAGATTCTACGGTTGATTCAATATTCACCACCACTCCCTTACGAAGCCCGATTGAAGGGTGGGTGCCTATACCGACTATATTGATTTCAGCGCCGGATATTTCACCAACAACAGCACAGATTTTGGTGGTTCCAATATCAAGGCCCACAACAATTTCTTCCTTTCCCTGCATGTCAAACCTCCTTATGATCCCCGGCAGATGATTCATCCTTCACAAGCTTCACAACAATGCGATCCACGTGATTTAAATCGATAGAATTGAAATCCGGAAAACCTTCCTTTTTCTTTAGATAAAAAAGCACGCTTTCAAGCCTTTCATACTTGTCTGGATAATTATGATAGCCCAGCTTTATTACTCCTGCTCTATCAAATGCATACAGGGTAAGACCTGTTTGTCCGTCCACCCGGATTTTTCTTATTCTCCCGTTTGGAAGAATGCTGTCAGGCTCCAGGCCAAGGCGTAAAACCTCCATTACTGCATTAAAAGATGTGCTGCGCGGCTCACCGGAAACATTCAGGTCTGAAAATTGAAGTCCGCTGACAATCGGCAGAACATCAGGATCCGATGCAGTCCATTCTTTAAACACTTCTCCATTAACGTTTATCAGGAACCTGCGACCAAGATCTAAAATGGCAAACGGTTCATGCTCCTTAATTCTAATAGTTATTATATCGGGCAGCTCTCTCCTGACCTCAGCCTCAGCTATCCACGAATGCGCCAGCAATCTGTTTCTTATTATTGAAAGATTGACGGAAAGAATATTTATTCTTTTATTTATATTTGCCTGTTCAAGGATCTGCTGTTTTGAAAGCCTATGCGCTCCCCTAACAACTATGTTATCAGTCTTGAAATAGTCACATTGTGTAATGAAATCGTGAGCCAGAATAAAAACAAAGCTCATTACAGTTAAAATGGCAGCTACGGTTGCTATCTCAAAACAGACAATAAAGCGCTGTAATATTTTGACACGTTTTTTAGTTGATGTGCCCTTGTAATGGTTTTTCCTTATATGCTTATTGCCCAACAATTTTTATCTCCGGCTCCAGGTTAATGTTGAACCTTTTTGACACCGTTTCCTGAACAAGCTCTATAATGGCCAGTATATCTGAGGCTGATGCTCTGTCCCTGTTAATAATAAAATTGGCATGTTTTAATGAAATTTCTGCTCCACCTATTGACTTGCCTTTAAGTCCGGCCAGATCAATAAGCTCTCCCGCTGTTTTTCCGGACAAAGGGTTTTTAAAAAAGCACCCGGCACCTGGGGAACCGGATGGCTGCCTTTCTTTTCTTGCTTTCAAAATTTCTTCAGCATTTTTTTTAAGTTTCTGTGGGTCTGAAGGATGCAGACAAAAGCAACCTCCCATTATAATGGGCTGCCCTTGATTACCTTCTTTTACTTCATTTTTCAGAGACAGTTTCCTGTATTCAAAGTCCAGATTTTCTTTCATGATTATTTTAGTATGGCCGTCAGGCAGCAAAATTTTTATGGAATCAAGAACGTTTTTTATTGATCCATGGGCGGTTCCGGCATTCATCATTATGCCTCCACCCACCGTGCCGGGAATGCCAATGGCAAAATTCATCCCTTTGAGGCCATTCTTGACGGCAAAAGAGCAAAGAGACTGCATCCTTGCCCCAGCCAGGGCGGTAACAATGATGCCATCTCTTCCCACATCTCTTTTGGTAATGGTCTTTAGACATTTTGTAAGCACAATTACAATTCCGCGTATGCCGCTGTCTTTTACAAGAAGATTTGTCCCGTCTCCGAAAACAAGACAAGGAATATCCTTCTGCCGGCACCACTTGATAAGCTCCACAAGTTCTTCAGGCTTTTCAGGCATGACAAAAGCGTCGGCCGCACCTCCCACCCGCAAAGATGTGTGCTTCGACATAGATTCATCAAATCTGACGCTGTTTTTAAACCGGCTTTCAAGCCATATTTTTGAATCAGAATCAAGCATGAGTCATTGAAAAGTGAATATTGAAGGAATTCTATCAATTTTTTTAAAAAAAAGAGAGCGAAGCGATTCAACAAATTTTCACTTTTCACTTTTCAGTTCTTCCAGTACCTCTTCCCCGACTTTCCATACATCTCCTGCACCTAAAGTTAGCAGTATATCTCGCTCTTCTAATATTTCATTTAAATGTAAAACAGCCTCTTTGAAACTTTCTTTGAACACAGCTTTTTTATGGCCGTGCGTCCTGATGCCCTCACTGAGGGTACAGCCATCTACGCCCTCTATCTTTTCTTCGCCAGCAGGATAAATTGGAAGAACTACAAGCAGATCCGACTGGTAGAATGAGCGCGTAAACTCATTAAAGAGCGCTTTTGTTCTGGTATAGCGGTGCGGCTGAAAAACTGCAATTATACGCCTGTCCGGCCAGCTTTCTCTTACAGCTCTCAGGGTAGCTTTAATTTCTGTTGGGTGATGCCCGTAATCGTCAATAACCGTGATACCCCTTTTTTCTCCTTTGACCTCAAGCCTTCGCTGAACACCTTCAAGAGTTTCCAGGGCGTTCTTGATAATATCAAAGGGAATATCCAGCTCAATTCCAACAGCAATACTTGCCAAAGAGTTATAGACATTGTGGGTACCGGGAAGATTTAAAGTTATGCTTCCAAGCATATCGCCCATATGATAGATATCAAACCTGCTTTTCTGATTGCTGAACACAATGTCTCTTGCATGAAAGTCAGCCTGGGTGCTCATCCCATAGGTAGTAAAGCGTTTCTTAATCATCGGGATAAGCTCCTGTATCGGCTCATTATCAAGGCAAAGCACGGCAAGACCATAGAAAGGTATTCTGTCAATGAAACTTAAGAAGACTTTTTTTATGGAAGTTAAGTCTTTATAAAAATCGAGATGCTCTCTGTCTATATTGGTTACTACCGCTATAGTAGGCGACATTTTAAGGAAAGACCCATCACTTTCATCAGCTTCAGCTACTATAAAGTCACCTCTGCCAAGCAGCGCATTTGAGTCTATGCCTTTAAGTTTACCACCGATAACCACTGTAGGATCAAGCCCTCCTTTACTCAGGACCGAAGCAATTATTGAAGTTGTTGAAGTTTTCCCATGCGCACCGGCCACAGCCACGCTGTACTTTAACCGCATAAGTTCAGCCAGCATTTCCGCTCTTGGTATTAGAGGAATTGAGACTTTTCTTGCAGCAACGACCTCCGGATTATCCGCCCCGATTGCAGATGATGTCACAACAACATCAGCTCCGCTGACCTGCTCCGGGGAATGCCCTTTAAATATTATACCGCCAAGCCTTTTCAAGCGCCTTGTAATGTCTGATGACCTTATGTCAGAGCCCGATACCTTATAGCCGAGATTAAGAAGGAGCTCGGCTATACCGCTCATTCCTATTCCGCCGATTCCTACAAAGTGTATGTGGTATTTTTTAAGATACATGATCTATAACTACTCAGGTTGTCAGGTTCAAAGTTCAAGGTTCACGGTTGGCTGCCTTGATCTTCATTAATTTATATAGACTTTCAGATAATTAATTTCACAAGGCCAGAAGGAGAAAGGCGTATTAGTTATACGTCGACGACTGATAACACAGTGAAATTATTTATCTGAAAGTCTATAACAATCATCAACAATGGCCTCTGCTGCATCCGGCCTGCCAAGCTTCTTTGCCTTTAAAGCCATATTACTAATAGCCTTGTAATTTGATGCATAGTGCTCGATTTTCCTCGCAAGTGACCTGCCGCTGAGTTCCTTTTGAAGAATTATTTCCGCAGCGCCTGCATCTGACAGTGTTTTTGCATTTAAAACCTGGTGGTCGTCTGCTGCAAAAGGGTATGGTATTAACAGCGCACCTTTACCAATAGCTGTTAATTCTGCCACGGTAGTAGCACCGGCTCTGCATATAATTAGATCGGCATTTTTGTATTGCCGCCCCATATTATTGAAAAATGATTTAACGCTACTGGAGATGCCATCTTTTTTGTAAGCGTTCTTTACCTTTTCTTCATCAGCAGCCCCTGTCTGATGTATGAAAAAAAAGCTGTCTTTCTCTTTTAAGAATTTCAGAGCATCCATTACTGCTATATTGATGCTGTGAGCCCCCTGGCTGCCTCCGATTACGAGAATTGTAAAAAGTTTACCTTGAACGGAACCGGAAATTTCGGATTTCTCCATTGCAAAACAAAGAATTTCGTTCCTTACAGGATTGCCTGTAAAACAAACCTTTTTGGAATCAAAATCAGCCAGAGTATCTTTAAAAGAAATATAAATACGGTCAGCGAGATACGACAAAATACGGTTTGTAATGCCCGGCAATATGTTCTGTTCATGCAGAACAATTTTAATTCCAAGAAGCCATGCCCCAAGTACCACAGGCCCTGAAGAATAGCTTCCAACTCCAACAATTAGATTTGGCCTGAAGTCTTTAAGGATAAGCATGGACTCAAATAATCCCTTTGGTATTTTTGAAACCGATATGATCTGATTAACTATCCCCCGACCTTTTATTCCTTCTACTGTTATGGTTTTAAATGAAAATTTTTTTTCTTCTAAAACAGATACTTCAAATGGCTTGCCCGTACTTATAAAAATGACTCTATTCTCAGGATTGCGCTTAATAAAAGCCTCGGCAATGGCTATGCCGGGAAATAGATGCCCGCCTGTGCCGCCACCCGCAATTACAATGCGCTTTCCGTTGCTATTTGCTCTATGCGCTCTTTTTTTTGACTCGCCTGGTTTTAAGCGCATTGGCAGATGCTCCTATATTCATCAATACTCCTATTGATGCCATATTGATTAAAAGAGAAGTCCCCCCATAACTCAAGAACGGCAGGGTAAGCCCCTTGGTTGGTAAAAGGCCCAGGGCAACTCCCATATTAATGCAAACCTGAAGCCCGATTGCGATTGTCAAACCAATAGCCATAAATGATCCAAAAGGCTCATCAGCATTTATTGCTATGCTTATTCCCCTCCACAGGATCACAAAATAGAGCAATAAAATTACAAGAACGCCAAAAAGCCCAAGCTCTTCGCCAATAACTGAAAAAATAAAATCAGTATGTGGTTCGGGAAGGTAGAAAAGCTTCTGATAACCTTTTCCTATTCCTGTTCCCCATATACCCCCGGTACCGAAAGCCATAAAGGAATGTATCATCTGGTATCCTTCATCGGTCGGATATTTCCATGGATCCCAGAAACTCATAATTCGTTTTAACCTGTAAGGGGCATTGATCATAAATATGTATAAAGCGGGCAGAAATATCAGCAGTGGTGTTAAAAGATGTAAAATCCGAACACCTCCGACAAAAAGCATAATCCATGTAACTGCCCCGAAGATAATTACCGAACCAAAATCCGGTTGCAGAAATATCAGTATTGCGAATATAACGAAAACCATAAGGTGAGGCAAAAAACCAATTGAAAAATCTTTAAGTTTATCCAGTTTTTTACTCATGGAGTACGCCAGATATAACACAAGAGAAAAACGCGCAAACTCAGATGGCTGGAATGTAAAAAAGCCCAGCCGTAACCATCGTGTGGAGCCCCCGGCAGTTATACCCAGTCCGGAAAACTTAACAGCAATCAGGAATAAAAACGCTAAAAATAGAAACGGATATGCCAAAGAACGAAAAAGTTCTAACGGAATATGCCTGCAACTAACCAGGGCAAGAATTCCTAATAGTGAAAAAAACGTCTGTTTCTTAAAAAAATAGTAATCAATTCCAAATTCTTTAAGCGCCAGGGCTGAACTTGAGCTGTAAACCATTACAATGCCTATCCCAACCAGAAAAAGGACAGGGAAAAGGAGTTTGATATCGTATCCTGATTGCGGATTATTTTTAGGCAGTTGTTTTGTCATATTTTTTGTTTTGCAACAGCTTTGCAAAAATCTTCTCCCCTTTGCGCATAGCTGTTATACATGTCAAAGCTGGCGCAGGCCGGCGACAAGAGTACGATATCACCCGGTTTTGCAGCATTATATGCCATAAAAACTGCGTCCTCCATGCTAGTCGCAGTCTCAACAGGCTTAATATCCCCAAGTTCAGCCTTAATATCCTCTTTTGCTTCTCCAATAACTATCAGCTTTTTTGTGTGCCTACCTATTAAATCTCTCAAAGTATGAAATTTACTCCCCTTATTTCGGCCGCCCATAATCAGGACTACGGGTCTTTCAAAAGTTTCAAGCGCTTTTGCCACTGAATCAACATTTGTAGCCTTTGAATCGTCAAAAAAGTCGACACCATTCAGAGTATCAATATATTCAAGCCTGTGGGGAAGCCCTTTAAATTTTCTCAATGACGTTCGTACTCCTTCAAAAGTTCCTCCGGCAGTTAGTGCCGCAAGACTTGCCGCTGCAGCATTCTCCATGTTGTGTTTGCCAGGAAGTTTAAGGTCTGATAGGAGCTGAGACATGTTTTCCTGAGAAATTATGCTTTCATCGCTTATTGCCACACCTTCTTCTTTTGAACTGAAAAAAACTTTTCTGCTCAGGATATCTCTGCTCAAAGAACGCACAACAGGATCAGAACCATTTAACACCGCTGCTGATATTTCTGCCCGCTTTATACATATTT
>Ga0255385_10058_pt1 | contig 13891 bp, 15 predicted proteins | sample ANMaggSeSYBR01G3_FD_182103 | JGI IMG/M metagenome (GOLD analysis project Ga0255385, IMG submission 182103) | Sediment cell enrichment communities from methane seep in Santa Monica Basin, California, United Staets - ANME aggregate JGI... | ecosystem: Environmental > Aquatic > Marine > Cold seeps >...
GATATCAGATTACTATACCGAAATACGCCGCAAAGGGGTGCTGAACCAATTCACTGTACAATATGTGAATGATAACAGGGAAAGTATCCTGGCTGATCATCCTGAGGTGAACGACTATATCAGCGGCTTCATCATCGACGAAGCATTCATGACAGATTTCATCGCATTTGCTGAAGAAATGGAAGTAGCCTTCGATGAGGAAGGATACGCAGCGTCAGGGGATTTCCTCAGGATCCAGATTAAGGCATGGATAGCAAGAAACCTGTGGGATGTTTCATCCTCCTACGAAGTGTTTTCGGTAAAGGACGACGGCTACATGAAAGCATTGGACGTATTGAATGATGAATCCCTGTTCAGGGAATTAAAAATACATTATTAGTAGGCTCTAGGCATTGGGCTTTAGGCATTAGGCTGATACTTGTTTTTTTTCATTTTTGCTTAAGAAAATAATTGTATAAATTTGTTTATTCATAATTCCTAATTATTAGAGATAAGATGGCAAATTTAGCAACCACCTATATGGGATTCAACCTGAAGAACCCCATCATTGTCGGCAGTTCCGGGCTGACTAACTCAGTTGAGAACATAATAGAGATTGAAAAGAACGGTGCCGCTGCCGTGGTCCTGAAGTCATTGTTTGAGGAGCAGATCAATCATATGATCAATAAGACAATGCACAGCCAGGAAGATAATTTTGGCTATCCTGAAGCTGATGATTACATCAGAAATTACACCAAACAAAACGATATTGATATCTATCTGAAATTGATAAAAGGAGCGAAGGAAGCTGTGAATATACCCATTATTGCCAGCATTAACTGTGTATCTTCTTCCGATTGGGTATCATTTGCATCCAGGATACAGGATGCAGGAGCTGACGGGCTCGAACTGAACATATTCATTCTTCCATCTGACCCAAAACGTGATGCAGTGCAGAATGAAACCGTTTACTTCGACATTGTTGAAAAGGTTATGAAAGAAGTTACGATCCCTGTAGCCATCAAGATCAGTTCTTATTTTTCAGGCCTTGCCAATATGGCCATGAAACTTTCATGGACCGGCATCAAGGGGATGGTGCTTTTTAACAGGTTTTTCTCACCAGATATTGACATCGACAATTTCAAGGTAACTGCCACAAACGTTTTCAGCCATCCCGAGGAACTGGCTATGTCGTTGCGCTGGGTGGCCATGCTATCAAGCAGGTTGCACTGTGATGTGGCGGCCTCAACAGGTGTCCATGATGGAGCTGCCGCCATCAAACAACTTCTTGCCGGCGCCAAAGTGGTGCAGATCAGTACTGTACTCTATAAAAAAGGATTTGGGGAGATCGGTTCCATGCTGAAGGATATCGAAGCCTGGATGGACAAGCATAGTTTTGATAAAGTTGATGATTTCATTGGCAAGATGAGCGTGAAAGATGTCGAAAACCCCGCAGCATACGAAAGGGTACAATTCATGAAGCACTTTTCCGGGATAGAGTAGGCATTAAGCTGTTGGCTGGTGGCTGTAAGCTGTAAGCTGTTGGCTGAAGGCTGTTAGCTGTATATTTAAAGCCGGATCATGATCAGTCAAAAGGAGCCTTCCAAATTGATATGCCGTGAATATTCATTTGGTTATAATACCTGACAGCACCTGAGGACTCTATGGAGGATTACTTTTTCAAAAATTCAGGAGGGGATGAGATGATATTTCCTTACCATTTTGCCACCCATCAATAATAAATAAAGACCTATGCAAATTGACCCGAAAGAAATAGCTATACCCAAACTTCAACAATTTATTCTTGGTTCGATAGGACCCCGACCCATTGCTTTGGCAAGTACACTTGATAAAAAAGGGAAACCAAATCTCTCCCCATTCAGCTTTTTCAATGCCTTTGGGGTTAACCCAACAACCCTCATCTTTTCGCCTTCGCGCAGGGGAAGGGATAACACTACAAAGCACACCTATGAGAATGTGAAAGAAGTACCTGAGGTGGTGATCAATGTGGTTACAAGGGATATTGTTCAGCAAACCAGCTTAACGAGCACTGAATATCCTGATAGGGTTAATGAATTCCTGAAAGCCGGACTTACCATGCTTCCATCAGTGAAGGTCAAGCCTTTCAGGGTAAAGGAATCTCCTGTGCAATTTGAATGCAAGGTGCGGGAAGTAATTGAAACCGGAGATCAGGGCGGCGCCGGCAACCTGGTGGTTTGTGAGATCGTGATGATGCATGTGGATGATAATATATTGGACAACAAGGGAATGATTGACCCGGATAAGATCCGTCTGGTTGGCAGACTGGGTGGCGATCATTATTGTGAGGCCTTTGGCTCAGCCATCTTTGATGTGGGAAGGCCACTTCAGACAATTGGCATTGGAGTCGATCAGCTGCCAGGTCATATCCGCTTAAGTCGTATCCTTACAGGCAATGACCTTGGGCTGCTTGCTAATCTACAGAGTCTTCCGGAGGAAGAGGAAGTAGACCAGGTCCGGAAAGCAACTGATGAGAAATCGGAAGAGGAATTGCACAAATTGGCTAAAAAACTCATTGATGAGGGGAATGTAGAAGAAGCACTTGTACTATTGATGACCCTCGATAACCATTAAATCTCCCTGACATTTTCTATCAGGTGAGCATAATCAGGAAAGTTTGAAATGATTTCCTCAAGGCAGGATTCAGCCTTTTTGCTAAGTTCCTTATTATTTGTTTTTCTTGCATATTCCAGGATCCTGTTCATGCCATACATATGAGGAATACGGTCGATGCTGATACCTGTTTGCTTCAGGCCATCGGTATAAGATCCATGTGCCACCCTGCTCAGGTAGCGTACGTTCTGACGCATCACATATTGCCATAAAGCATGGTCCTGCGCTGTGTACTCATTATATGGCTGATCAACTACCAGGTTAAGCAGGTGCCTGGGCAATTTCTCCAGCACTTCATTCATTTCCATGACTGCTATTTAGAAATGTTTTAAATTACATCAAAAATAGGGAATATTCCTGAAACTGTTTCGGAACCATAAGTGATTAACCGAATTTTAACGAATTTAGAAGTCCAAACTAATAAAAATGGTGAGCCCTTCAAAATATAAAAACATTTATGTGGCCATCCCACTCATGAACGAGTTGGAAAACCTTCCGATACTCTTGCAAAATATCCGTGCACAGGATTGTAAGGATTACAAGGTGTTTTTCTGTATAAACCAGCCGGACATCTGGTGGGAGGACCAGGAGAAAATTGGCCTGTGTGAAGGAAATGTGGAATCGATCAGCTACCTGAAGAAACATTGTAATTTTCCTTTCCAGCTTATCGACAGGTCATCGAGAGGGCAGGGTTGGAAAGGCAAACAGTTTGGCGTTGGATGGGCCAGGAAAGTGGCGATGGATATGATAATTAGTGAAGCCGGGCCAGACAGTATCATCATCACACTGGATGGGGATACAACATTTAATGAACATTATTTCAGCTCGGTAAAGCAAAATTTCAATGCCAATCATGATGCAGTAGGGCTTTCGGTACCCTATTATCATAATTTATGTGGTAGCGAGGCTGAAGACCGGGCCATCCTTCGGTATGAGATTTATATGCGTAGTTATGCCATTAACCTTTGGAGGATCAACAACCCTTATCATTTCACTGCACTTGGTTCTGCTATTGCAATACCCGTTTCATCATATAAAGCAATAGGGGGCATGACCCCAAAGAAAAGTGGTGAGGATTTTTATTTTCTTCAGAAATTGGTCAAATACGGGAAAGTGATGACCTGGAACGAGGAAAAAGTATACCCGGCAGGTAGATTTTCCGACAGGGTATCCTTTGGTACAGGCCCTGCCATGATAAAAGGGGCTTCAGGTGACTGGGGCAGTTATCCGGTTTATCATCACAGTTTGTTCGATGAGGTTAGCAGAACATACGATGCCTTTGATGATTTGTATACAGAGGATACCCAAACACCCATGGGGGATTATTTTTATGATATCCTGAAGCAACATGATATTTGGGCACCACTGAGGAAAAATTCAAGGACAAAGGCGCAGTTTTGCAGAGCATGCACGGATAAAGTAGATGGATTGCGTATTTTCAAATACCTCAAGCATGCACAGAAAGAAAAAGGATACAGGGATGAGGATAGCCTTTTCGAATTTCTTAGATTATATGAACCCGGAAGCTTGGATGAACTTGACTTTTTAGTTCCCGGTTTTAACTTTGATAAATTATCTGTTGAACAATTGGATCGATTAAGAGATTTATTGACAATTATTGAGGAGAAATATCAAAAGGAACATCATAAGGCATGAATGAGTTAATCACGATATTGGGGCCTACGGCTACAGCAAAGACCGGATTGGCTGCTGCACTGGCAACTGGGATTAATGGGGAAGTGATCAGTGCCGACTCCAGGCAGGTGTATCGCGGTATGGATCTTGGAACAGGAAAGGACCTGGGTGATTATATCGTTGATGGAATAAAGATTCCTTATCACCTGATCGATATTGCTGATCCCGGAGAGGAGTATAATGTGTTTCGCTTTCAGCAGGATTTTACAAATGTTTTTGATGATATTGCCCGGAGGGGGAAAACAAGCGATACTGTGTGGTGGCACCGGCATGTACCTCGAATCTGTGATTCTGGGATATGAGATGTCAGATGTCCCACGAAATGAAGAACTCAGAAAGGAACTCAAGGCATTGTCGGATGATGATTTAATCGCCAGGCTTCAATCCCTGCGTGATGTTCATAATGTCACGGATACAACTGATCGGAAGCGATTAATCCGTGCAATTGAGATATCAGAACTACGAACTCTGAACTTTGAACTCAGAACTAAATTCCCAAAGATTGCCCATCAAGTATTTGGAATTTCCCTGCCAAGGGAAGAAATCAGGAGAAGAATAACAAAACGCCTAAAACAACGGTTGGATGAAGGAATGGTGGAAGAAGTAATAACCCTGCTGGATTCCGGGATTACTCCCGGACAACTTGAGTTTTACGGACTGGAATATAAATATCTTACCCGGTATGCCACCGGGCAGGTTAGCTATGACGAAATGTTCCGGCAGCTGAATACAGCCATACATCAATTTTCGAAGCGGCAAATGACATGGTTTCGCAGGATGGAAAAGAAAGGGGTGGAGATTAATTGGATTGATGGGAGTCTGGATTTACATGGAAGACTTAGGGAAATACGAAAGTATCTTGTGGGTTAATGGAGCTTTCGATATTCGATACTCGATATTCGAATTGGATAGAAGATAGAAGAAGTTTATCTCTCACCCTATCACCAAGTCTCAAAGTCACCTGGTCACAAAAAAAAGGGACACAAAAACTGCATCCCCTTTAAATTTTAATTGATGGATGCCTATTGCTCCATCTTCATATCGATGTTTATCACATCACCTTTTCCGTTGATGCTGTTGATCTTAATAAATCCACGTTTAGTAGTTGTGGTTCTAAAATAAACTACATCACCGCTTTCGAGGTTGTTGATGTCATTTTCGGTTCCTGTAAATTCAGGGAAGGCATATGTATCGCCAATGGCATCGAATTCAGTTGCGTTGAGTGTTGACATTTCAAATAAAGTTTCATTAAAAATTGTCCAAACTCCTTCCAGGTCAAATACTGCTTTTACATCTGCATTTGAAGGGGCGCCAAAAGTAGATTTGTTTACTGCACCAAGATAGAAGGCAAAGTCTACATTGCCCTGGTTGGCTGAGGCATCAGCTTTAGAAAGGACTGTTCCTGTTGCAGTTGCCATAAAGCTGCCGAAATTAGGATCATTATATGATCCCATATCTACATTTTTATAAGCAGCTACAGTTGGCACAGTAGTGATAATGATAGTAAGTTCTTTTTTGAGTCCATCTTTATCAGTTATTGTGAAAGCCCACCTTTCTTCACCAGCGGCTGCATTTGCAATGAGATCGTCTTCCCACGTGTATGTCGTCGCACCAATGTTATCTTCTTCAAAAACAGTTGTTGGTACGTTGTTGAAAGTACGAATTACGATGAAGGATTCAAGGTTTTTCTTTGATGTAGGATTTTCAGCGGCATTAATACCCACCTTGAAAGTACTTCCAGGTGTGAGTTGGGCATCAGCACTTGTATACCCGGCACCACCAATAAAAGTAAGTACAGGAGTTAAATCAACTGGTGCTGGATCATCTTCATCTTTCTTGCATGCCGTGAAAATCATTGCTCCTGCCAGGAGCAAAAGGCTAAATAAATAAATTGACTTCTTCATAATCGTGTATGATTTTTTGTTAATAAATGAATTACCTTGTTTTTATTCTAAATTCAGAACGCAAAATTACAAAAATATTGCCACAATTTATATTAGTTACAATTAGAATGAGATTCAGTTGTAAATCACTTGTTTGTATATTTAGTCCCATGAATAATGGCAGACAAATCTTTAGTCTGCTTGCTGTGTTTCTCATTTAAATGAGAAATAATTCAACAAATTTGATTTTTATCATGGTTTATGCTTATATTTGATATTCGAAACATAGTATAAAGTCTTAACCTTAAAACAAAAATTATGAAAAAAAGTAAACTCTTTTATTTGGTTGCTGTAATGTTCGTGAGCATGGCATTGGTCTTCTCCTCATGTAAAAAGGACGATGACCCTGCTCCGGCACCACCACCGGTTGATCCATGTGATACTTATTTGCCTAATTTCTCACCCACTTACCTGGTGTTTAATCAAGGAGGTGTAGATGTACTTGATTTTTATATTACCTGCACCTCAGATGACTGGGAAATGATCAAGGTAATTGTTACATATCCGGGTGGACTTGGAAGTGAAACATATACCGGAAACGGCACGATCATGACTGCGGGAGCACCATTTACATTCTCAAATTACTTTGTGAAGTTGGGAGGTCAATGGACCTTTGCCATTACCGGTAATATTAAATCTGGTAATTGTGTAGGTAAAAGCTTCACAGTTGTAACTTCAATGCAAGTGACAGGGAAGAAATAGATATTTATTAATGGAGAGTCTACCTGTCAGTGGACTTTTTAAATAATTATAAATAAAAAGGATCCGGATGTTCGAACCGGGTTTAACAGGCTTGCGCATACCCCAATGCGCAAGCTTTTTTATGGAGTTTGTTGAAATAAACCCGCTACAGGCCGTGTACTTTTTGATTTTGTGTAGTGGAAATGTAAGATCAGTATCTGAAAGGTTCCCCCCCAATTCACCCAGTTCAATCAACTGTCATGCTGAGCGTAGACGAAGCACAACCAATTCAACCAATTCAACTAATTCAACCAATATTATAGTTCCCTGAAATATTCCAGGGTAAAAATCGGATCAATTCGCTGATAGAACCGGATAAGTATTGCAGTTTTTCTTCTGATAGCCTCATTATTTTCCCAGGCTACCCAGAAATCCGGATCAGTTAAAAAGAGGTATTCTGCATAACAATTAAAATCCTCTTCAATAGATGCCTGCGAATACTCATTCAGGAAACCTGTCTCAAACAAGTTTGAGTCAAGTTTGAGGTTGGTTTCTTCGGTTCTCAATGCTTCAACACCGCCTTTACCATATGCAAATCCGGGAGGATTTGTTTCCAGCCATGCCTCTTTTTTAAAATACCGGGTATGACGCTTCATCAAAACACTTGAAAACTCATGATGAAATGTTCCTTCAATATAATAGTTGGAATAACCATTCTCAATGCCGTTGTTGGTGATATATACCTTGCGTTTATGATATGTCCCGCCATATTGCAAACCAAGGAAAAACATGGTTTTAAAAACATAAATACCTTTCAGGTTCTTTTTGAGCAATTCAGCTGGATATTTTCCCAGGGCTTTCCCCAAGACTTTTTGCATTCTCGGGATCTCATCTCGCGGAATGTGGTTGATTTCAGGATTTATCTTTTTATTTCTCCACTTGCAGGGAAAGACCTTCTCATCGGCCTGGTATATAACTCTGGTATCGGCCGGACCAGCGAGTATATGATCTTGTCCCATCAGTGCCGGATAAGCCAATATATTCAAAGTGTAAAAACACATAAGCAGCAACCCCTTTCTAATCATTGGCCAACTCCTTTAATAATGGAACAAAACGAAAAGTGCCGTGGTTTTCTTTGCGCATTTTACCGTCAGCATCTTTGATGAACCTTGCCATGACCTGAATTTCGCTTCTGCCAAGTGGAACAACGATAAACCCACCCGTTTTGAGTTGCGCAGCAAGATCATCCGGAAGGTCAGGTGCACCTGCTGTGATCAGAATTTTATCGAAAGGAGCGAAAGCCGGAAGTCCTTTGTAACCATCCCCGTAAAAAAGTTTCGCTTTATAACCCAGCTTTGCGAGGAACTTTTTCGACTTCAGGTATAGTTTTTTCTGTCGCTCGATCGTAAAGACTTTGGCTCCAAGCTCCTCCAATACGCAGGCCTGGTATCCTGAACCTGTGCCGATCTCGAGTACTTTCTCTCCCGGACTGACTTCAAGGAGTTCTGTTTGGAAAGCAACCGTATATGGTTGGGAGATTGTTTGTCCGGATCCGATAGGGAAGGGCTTATCCTGATAGGCAAACTCAAGGAAAGAAGAGTTGAGGAAGAGATGACGGGGGATTTTGCCAATGGCCTCCATCACATCTTCATCAATGATTCCCTTATCCCTGATCGTATTAACCAGTTGCTTTCGTAATCCTTTATGCTTATAAGTATCAACCATACTGTGCGAAAATAATAAATTCAACCGTGAGATTTGATGAAAAAAATTACATTTGCAAAAAATTTACAACATGTTAAAAATTGGTGTACTCGGAGCCGGGCATCTTGGCAAGATCCATATTAAGTGTATTCAGCAGATCAGTAAGTACGAACTTATTGGGTTTTATGACCCTGACGATGAAAATGCAGCAAAGGTAGAAAGCGAATTTGGTATTAAGCGCTATGATGTACTTTCGAGACTTATTGAAGATGTGGATGTGGTGGATATTGTCACTCCAACCATTTCTCATTTCGAATGTGCCTCTGAGGCACTCAAAAAAACGCGACATGTTTTCATCGAAAAGCCTATTGTGAACACACTGGACGAAGCGCGCAAGTTGATCGCACTTTCCGAAGAAGCAAATATCAAAGTGCAGGTAGGCCATGTTGAGCGTTTCAATCCTGCTTTCATAGCCGCACAACCTTATTTTGATCAGCCCATGTTCATTGAAACGCACCGCCTGGCACAATTCAATCCCAGAGGTACTGATGTACCTGTGGTGCTCGATCTGATGATACACGACATTGATATCGTTCTCAGCGTTGTGAAATCCGATATTCACAGGATCAGTGCAAGTGGCGTTCAGGTAGTTAGCGATACACCCGATATAGCCAATGCCAGAATTGAATTTAATAATGGGTGCGTGGCCAACCTCACTGCCAGCCGTATCTCCATGAAAAATATGCGAAAGTCACGATTCTTCCAGCGTGACGCCTATATCGCGGTTGATTTCCTTGAAAAGGAGGCAGAAATACTCAGAATGAAAGATATAGATCCGGCAAAGGCTGATCCCTATGCCGTGATCATGGAACTTGGTGAGGGGAAAGCACCGAAACAGATCATCTTCGATAAACCGGAAGTGGAACCTCTGAACGCCATCATGGCTGAGCTCGAAACCTTCCATGACGCCATTGTAAACGATACTATTCCTCTGGTCACTATAAATGATGGCTATCACGCTCTGGAAGTCGCTCACCAGATCATTGAGAAATTGAATATGAACCCCAGTAACTTGTAATTTACAACCAATCTAAATTGTATTATTGCATCACGATAAAGCAATATTGAAGCCTTTGGAACGTTGAATAATTTTAAAGCTATATACACAAAAGATCCCTGCATGTACTGTAAGAGTTTACGCTTTTCTGTATTTCCTTTAGTTTTAATTTTCATCATTTCCATCTTCAGTTCATGCCAGAAATTTAAAGGAGACCAAACCATTCCCGCATACATCAGGATAGATTCGATCACCCTGCAAACAAACTATGAGGAAGAGGGTGCCCCAACACATAATATCACTGATGCCTGGGTGTACATCAACAATGAATCGATCGGGGCCTATGAGCTGCCTGCGGTATTCCCGATCCTTGCCAATGGAATAACCGAAGTAAGGATTGACCCTGGTATTGAACTCAATGGAATTGCTGGATTACGCTCGCCATATCCTTTCTATCAGCCTATTATTCAGGATGTTGAGCTTGTTGAGGGGGAGGAGGTTAACTTGAATACTGATACCTTGTTTATGGGGAATGAATATGTTCCTTATACTATGGTATGCAAATATTACCAAAACCTGAAGTTTGTTTGGATGGAGGACTTTGAAGATCCCAGCCTTTCTCTCGACAGTACAAGCAAAAGCCGTACTGATATTACAAGGACTGAACCTGCAAATAGCCCTGAAGCTTTTTTGGCTACCTATAGTAAATACTCCGGCCTGATGATACTTGGTGAAGAGAAATACCTGATCGACGTGGCCACTAATGTTGGCAATGACGACGGTTTTATCCTTCCCAAGGTTGGTGAATTTGTATTCCTTGAGTTTGATTTTAAGAATAATAATTATTTTACTACCGGGTTCTATGCTAAGGAACTATCCCAGATCGTGCAGCACCCGGTGCTGAATATGAACCCGGCTTCCGAATGGAAGAAGATATATGTAAATCTTACTCCGGGGGTTAGTTCACAGATCGGGGCTATCGACTTTAATATTTTCTTCGGGGCCTTAAAAGAAGCCGCTGTGGACGAACCCAGGATATTGATCGATAACATAAAATTGATCCACCGTAAACAATAGCATATGAACAAAGGCTTACAGGTATTTAAATATGTGATCTTTGATCTGCTGTCTGCAGCTATTGCCTGGAGCTTGTTCTTCTTTTTCAGGAAGTATTCTTTCGATGTTTACACTTTCAAGGAACTGGAATTGATCTTTCATGACCCGAACTTCTATATCGGAATTGCTGTTGTACCTGTATTCTGGCTGATCCTTTACACCCTGGTTGGAACCTACAGGAGGATATACCGGAAATCGAGACTGAAAGAGCTCGGACAAACCTTCCTGATCACCCTGATAGGAGGTACAATTATCTTCTTCGCACTTATTCTGGATGACCAGATTGCAACATACCATTCTTATTATCAATCATTTCTTACACTGCTGGGGCTGCAGTTCTTCTTTACTTATTCTTTTCGCCTGATCCTTACAACGATCACCGTTCGCAAGATTCATAAGAAGATTATTGGATTTAATACGGTAATTGTTGGTACTAATGGCAATGCCGTATCCATTTATGAAGATATTGAATCTCAGGAGAAGTCGTCGGGTAACAAGTTTATCGGCTTTGTTAATGTTTTTGATTATGATGAATACAAGATCAAAAAGTATTTACCACGCTTAGGAAGCTATGAGGAACTTAAGCAGATTATCAGCGACAGGCAGGTGAAGGAGGTGATCATAGCCATCGAAAGATCGGAACGAAATACTATTGAAAAGATCATTACCCTTTTGGAAGATACCAATGTAGTGATAAAAGTTATTCCTGATATGCAGGATATTCTTTTGGGATCTGTGAAAATGACATCTGTATTTCACACTCCACTGATCCAGGTTAAACCGGATCTGATGCCAGCGTGGCAGCAGTCACTTAAACGCATTATCGATATTATCGCTTCCCTCTTTGCTATGATTCTTTTAATACCGGTATACATATTTGTCGGGATTGGGGTTATGATATCTTCCGGGGGGCCAATGCTTTATTCACAGCAAAGGATTGGGCTGAACGGGGTTCCTTTTTACATGCATAAGTTCAGGACCATGTTTAAAGATGCTGAAAATGCAGGTCCGCAGCTTTCATCTGACAATGATCCCCGAATCACGCGTTTTGGAAAATTTCTCAGGAAGGTAAGGCTCGATGAAACTCCACAGTTCTATACAGTGCTGAAGGGTGATATGTCGCTTGTTGGCCCACGTCCCGAACGACAGTATTATATAGATAAGATTGTGAAGGAAGCACCGCATTACCGCCTTTTACACAAGGTTAAGCCCGGGATCACTTCCTGGGGACAGGTAAAGTACGGGTATGCCTCTGATGTTGATGAGATGGTAGAACGCTTGAAATATGATCTTCTATATATTGAAAATATGTCCCTCGCTATGGACTTTAAGATCATGATCTATACAGCCCTCATCGTTCTTCAGGGCCGTGGTAAGTAAACTTATAGTTGTCCTGCCTCAATCATTTGGACTATAAATTCTATATCTGCATCATCACCTTCCGGGTCGTATGCATTTTTCAGATTGAAGCCAAACAATCTTGCAAACGCCTGGTAGAAAAACGCCCTGAATTTCCCCCGAAGCTCAGCTACAAGGTCATATGAAGAAGAACCGGTTTCGCGATAGATGAGTTTTATAAGTATTCTTCCCTGTGAAAAGGTCAGGTCTCGCAAGTCATCACCGAATTCTTCGTCCAGTTCCTGTTCTGCCTGTTTCATGATCTTCTTTCGGGTTTTTTTGTCTTCTATTCCGGTGAGGATCTCCTCGTATTCATTGAGTTTTAATCCAGCAAGTTTCGCATAAGGGTATACCCTTTTAACATTGCGGATAAGTTTGGTCATTTTTCGCGCTTCCCTTTTATTCTTGTAAGGTCGTAATGAAAAAACCCTGAGCTCAGGCAAAATGATCACCGGGATCGTATCACCATCAAGCATGTGCGCGTAAACCACGATCCGCTCCTTCTTCGCCTCCTGTGCGCTCAGGGGCGTCAGAATAGTTATAAGCAGGCTTAATATCAGCAGTCGTTTCATTTTTTACTTACAGGGCAATAATTATGCCGAAGAAAGCAATAAAGATACAGAAGATGTTTGGATGATGCTCAGATTGCTCAGGCTACTTTCAAGCGTGAAATATTTGATTTCTTGAATTTACTTTCAGCATATTCAAGCGTAACGACCAGATCGGATGTGTCACCGTTTGAAGGGAGATCGAACATGGCATCGGTGAGGATCGCTTCAAGTATGGAGCGAAGTCCGCGTGCACCGAGCTTAAACTCCATCGATTTATCAACCATATAATTGAGGGCATCCTCTTCAAAGGAAAGGTTGATGTTATCCATGGCAAACAGCTTGGTAAATTGTTTGATAAGGGAATTCTTAGGTTCGCTCAGGATCCGCCTGAGTGCTTTTTTATCAAGCGGATTAAGGTGTGAGAGAACAGGTAAACGGCCAACAATCTCCGGAATGAGCCCGAATTCTTTCAGGTCGCCGGGAGCAATGTACTGCAGTATGTTTTCTTTGTCTATCTGATCTTTCTCCTTGTCGAAGTTATAGCCGATCATATTGGTCTGCAACCTGGCCCCAATGATTTTATCAATAGAATTAAATGCACCGCCGGCAACGAACAAGATGTCGCGTGTATTTACCTGAATCATTTTTTGTTCTGGATGTTTCCGGCCTCCCTGTGGAGGTACGTTCACATCGGTTCCTTCGAGAAGTTTCAGCAGTGCTTGCTGTACACCTTCTCCTGAAACATCGCGGGTAATGCTGGGGTTGTCGCTTTTCCTTGCAATCTTATCGATCTCATCGATGAAGATGATCCCCTTTTCAGCGGCAGCAACATTGTAATCGGCAGCCTGTAACAGCCTCGAAAGAATGCTTTCTACATCTTCACCCACATATCCGGCCTCTGTCAGGACCGTAGCGTCAGCAATGCAGAAAGGAACATGCAACATACGTGCGATCGTTCTGGCCAGCAGCGTTTTCCCCGTTCCTGTTTCTCCAACAATCACAATATTGGATTTTTCAATCTCAACCTCCTCTTCGCCTTTTTTCGATGGAACCTGTGTGATCCTTTTATAGTGGTTGTAAACAGCAACAGATAATACCCTTTTGGCTTCTTCCTG
>Ga0255385_10063_pt1 | contig 13596 bp, 7 predicted proteins | sample ANMaggSeSYBR01G3_FD_182103 | JGI IMG/M metagenome (GOLD analysis project Ga0255385, IMG submission 182103) | Sediment cell enrichment communities from methane seep in Santa Monica Basin, California, United Staets - ANME aggregate JGI... | ecosystem: Environmental > Aquatic > Marine > Cold seeps >...
TATAAAATGGGTGTACCCCAGCGGGTGGACTCGGTTATTGTCAGCTCCCAGCATACCGAAGAGATACTTGACAGCACGGGCGAGCGCATTACACAGGATGCAATTGACGAGATCATTGACAAGGTGGTCAAGGAAGTCATTGACCCTGGACTGCTGGATAAGAATACTAAATATTATGTGAACCCAACTGGCAAGTTCGTGGTAGGCGGGCCCCAGAGCGATACCGGCATGACAGGCAGGAAGATCGTAGTGGATACATACGGCGGGCTGGTGCCACACGGCGGCGGAGCTTTTTCAGGTAAGGATTCCACCAAGGTGGACCGTAGTGCAGCCTATGCTGCAAGGTATGTTGCCAAGAATGTGGTCGCATCCGGTGTGGCCAATCGGTGTGCAGTATCTCTTGCTTATGCCATTGGTGTGCCTGAGCCTACTGCTGTTATGGTCAATACATTTGGAACAGGTAAGATGAAGGATATAGATATTGTGGGGCTGGTGCGCAAGCATTTTGACCTGACCCCCAGAGCTATTATCGAAACTCTTGACCTGAGGCGTCCTATCTTCAGGAAGACTGCAGCCTACGGGCATTTCGGCAGGAACGACCCGGACTTTACCTGGGAGCGCACCGATGTGGCAGAGGATATTGCAAAGTCGGCTGGAATTTAGGATTTAAGTTTTTGGTTTGGGGATTTCTATTAAAACCCTGGTGCTTTACGGTCTTTGCAAGCTCCGGGGTGATATAACTTTTCACCGTAAAGGAGATACCTTTTAATTTATTCTGGAAACGCTAGACCCATATATATATAATTTGCGAAATATATAAATACTAACAAGTAGTGATCAGGAAATAATAAAAAGTCTCATGTACTACTAGAAAATCATTTCTAAGAAACCATTAATGTTAATTGTGCCACTTTCTGACATACTCTTACGACAAAACAAGCACTACGTAGAAAGAAATTTATATACCAATATTACTAATGTTTACAATTGGAGGTTACATTATGGCTTGGGATGATTTCAGAAGATTTGAAGAAATGATGAACCGTATGTATGAGGATTTCTGGGGAAGACCTTCCAGACGATTATTGCCGTCGGGTGAGGGAGAAAGTTTATTGCCTGCTCAAGTAAGGCAGCCCTTTATCGATATAATAGAGGGCGATAAGGAACTGATAGCAACTGTTGAAATACCCGGTCTTGAGAAGGAGGATATCAGCATCAACCTAACCTCTGACAGGCTTGAGATATCGGCAGAGACAAAGAAGGAAGAGAAAAAGGAAGAAGAAGGTTATATATACCGTGAAAGGCACAGCGGAAAATACTACCGTGCCGTTTCCCTACCTTCAACTATCGACCCTGATAATGCCAAGGCATCTTTTAAAAATGGTGTTCTGGAAATAAAGATGCCAAAATCAGAGATCAAGAAGAAAAAAACCCTTCAAATCGAGTAAAACTGAAATGGTACTGTGGAGTTTATCCACAGTACCTAATTTCCTTTTTTTTCCTGTTTCTTAAATACTATTTCAGATTCCTCCACATCCACCTCAATTGAATCCCCCTCACCGAACTCCTTGTTCAATATCTTCATTGCCAGTGGGTCCAGGATCTTATGCTGTATGGCACGTTTCAGTGGTCGTGCACCGAAAGTGGGGTCAAATCCAGTTCGTGCAATAAAATCCCTTGCTTTTTCACTTAGCATGATGTTAATTTTCCTCTCTTTCAAACGTCCACTCAACAGGCCCACCTGGATCTCTACGATCTTCATAATCTCTGCCAGTTTTAACTGGTGGAATATTATAATATCATCAAGCCGGTTAAGGAACTCGGGCCTGAATTGTGCCCGTACTGCCTCCATCACCCGTTTTCCCATCTCAACTTCATCATCACCATGTTCGACTATCCACTGGCTTCCAATATTGGACGTCATGATGATCACCGTGTTCTTGAAATCAACGGTGCGCCCATGCCCGTCTGTGAGCCTGCCGTCATCCAGTATCTGAAGCATAAGATTGAACACATCCGGATGTGCCTTTTCGATCTCATCCAACAATATTACAGAATATGGCCGCCGCCTCACAGCTTCCGTAAGCTGGCCACCCTCTTCATACCCCACATATCCGGGCGGTGCACCGATGAGCCGTGCCACCGTATGCTTTTCCATGTACTCGCTCATATCCAGCCGAACCATGGCCCCCTCATCATCGAACAGGAATTCGGCCAGTGCCCGGCCCAGTTCTGTTTTACCCACGCCAGTGGGACCCAGGAACATATATGATGTGGAAAATATCGATCATGTGAAAGTGTTCCTGGGTATTTATATGCCCGGGTTCTTTGCATGGGCTGTTCCAGTGAGTAAAATACAGCACGTATCGGGCTGTGTGTTGACCTTGCAAAGATACATTTGCACACATGAACACTTGAAGAAGTTCATGCACATAAATTTTCCAAACGGGCCTTATAAGCAGCAAGAGGTTTGATGTATGTGATATTAAACCCGGGATATGGGTGTACCAAAAGATCAAGGGTGCCCATATCTTCTAACCTGACGGGAGCAGCATATCCATCGGTGGAGAAAAGGTCAGGGCATATATGATCTGCAGGAGGATTTTCGATAGGTACCTGTTGCAACGTGCCGCAGAGGCTGGAGCCAATGTGATGATGAAGACGAAAGCAGTTGGGCTGGGGCCGGGACTGGACCTGAGACCAGGGAATGCCAAGTGAAAGAATGTTTTTTTATGAATGGTAAATTCCTGCCCACATTCTTTCTTACGCTTCCCAGCCGCCTCTCTTGCAATTGACAGGCTGCCGACCATGGGTGCAGACAGGGAAGTATGTTGTTTGATGTGGGTTATAAGGGGTGAAAGGAATATTTAGTCAACAATCTCGGGCGACGCTGTTGCTCATGTCAGGAGCATCGTGCTTGTGCATATCCAAAAGATCCTGATTTGCATCCGCTTGCTCTCTTCAATACGCAGAAATGTCAAGCGTAATTTAGTTTTGTTTCATCCTCTCCCTCCTGAGCCGTCCCCTCCCTTCGAATAATGATGCGCATGGGTGTATGCAATCACCAACCCAGGCTATAGAACAAGACTGTCAGATAGGTATGTTCAACATGGAATGTATATGTTCAATAAATATGCAACAAGTGAGTGTCTACTACAATTTTCAGCTAAATCCATCTCTTTTAAGGAAATTTTCATGCACTTTGAATGCACTTTCATACATATGTTTTGCCCCCTCTATTTTGCCCATATCTTCCAACAAATTTCCAAGATTGTTCAGGGTAACGACAATTGATTGATACGAAATGTTATTAAGTTCGCTCTCGAGCAGTTTATCGAATATTGTAAGCACCTGTAGATACTTCTGTTCAGCTTTATCCTGCAGTCCTATACATACGAACAAGTTCCCCAGATCATTCAAGGTCGCAGCAACATCTGCCTGATAAGAAACGTTATCTGGTTCGGCCCTGAGTAACTCTTCACGCATTTTGAGTGCACAGTCATACATATATTTTGCGTCTTCAGTCCTTTCTTCTATAGCCATCACGCCCCCCAGATTATTCAGAGTCGCGGCAATAATTGATCGATATAATACGTTATCAGGTTTATTTTCAAATGGTTTATCGAACATTTTGAGTATTTGCAGATATTTCTGCTTTGCATCATCTGTCAGTCCTATATGTACTAACAAGTTTCCTTGATTGTCCAGGGTCGCAGAAGCATCTGTTATGTATGAAATGTTGTCAGGTTCCTGCTCGAGCATTTTTTGTTTTATTTGAAGAGCTTGTTCATACTTTTTTATTGCTTCTTCAGTCTCCCCTTTCTCTTCTAGCATTTTTGCCAGTTTATCCAGAATTGCAGCGACATCTATTATAATTGAAACGTCCTCAGGTTCTATCTCGAGCAATTTTTGCTTCATTTGAAGAGCTTGTTCATACTTTTGTATTGCTTCTTCAGTCTGCCCTTTCACTTCTAGCATTTTTGCCAGTTTATCCAGGATTGCAGCGACATCTGTTATAATTGAAACGTTCTCAGGTTCCAGCATTAGCAATTTTTCCTGCATTTCAAGAGATCGTTCATACTTTTGGAGCGCTTCTTCATTCTCCCCTTTCTCTTCTAGCATTTTTGCCAGTTTATCCAGGATTGCAGCGACATCTGTTATAATTGAAACGTTCTCAGGTTCCAGCTCGAGAAATTTTTCCTGTATTTCAATAGATTGTTCATACTTTTTTATTGCTTCTTCAGTTTGCCCTTTCACTTCTAGCATTTTTGCTAGTTTATCCAGGATTGCAGCAACATCTGTTATAATTGAAACGTTCTCAGGTTCCAGCATCAGCAATTTTTCCTGCATTTCAAGAGATCGTTCATACTTTTGGAGCGCTTCTTCGTTTTGCCCCATTTTTTCGAAGATTTTTGTCAGTTTGTCCAGGATTGCAGCGACATCTGCCATAATTGAAACGTTCTCAGGTTCCAGATCGAGCATTTTTTCCTGTATTTCAAGAGCTTGTTCATACTTTCGTAGTGCTTCTTTATTCTGTCCCTTCTCTTCTAGCATTTTTCCCAAAGTGTGCAGTATTGCAGCAGCTTCTTCCATGTATGAACCGTTTTCAGGTTTCTGTTCAAGCATTTCTTCCAGTATTTCAAGAGATCGTTCATACTTTCGTAGTGCCTCTTCACTCAGTCCCATTTCTTCTAGCATTTTTGCCAAAATGTTCAGGATCGCAGCAACCTCTGCTTGGTATGAACCATTATCAGGTTCGCTTTTCACCAAATTTTCATAAATATTTTGTGCTCGTTCATAGTGCTGTTGTGCCTCATCCCGCATTCCCTTATGCAACAGCAGATTTCCCAGATTGTTCAGGGTCGCAGCTATATCCGCCTGGTATGAACCATTATCTGGTTCTCCATCAAGCAGTTTTTCCCGCATGTTAAGCGTGGTTTCCCACTTCGATCTTGCCTCTTCGCTCTCTCCTCTCTCTTCCAGTATTTTTGCCAGCTTATCCAGAGTCGCAGCAACTTCTGATTGATACAAAACGTTATATTGCGCGTCATCAAGCATTTTTTCACGTATCTTGAGTGCACTTTCATACTTTTGTTTTGCCTCTTCCATCATCCCCCTATCAGCCAGCAGGTTTCCCAGATTAAAATGGGTCAAGGCGACATTTGACAGACAAGATAGGTCATCAGGGTTACTTTCAAGCAGATCAAGGTATAATGTGAGTGCACGTTCATACCTCTGTTGTGCCTCTTCAATCTTTCTCATATCTGCCATTAAATTTCCCATATTATTCAGGGTAGCGGCAAGCAATGTATTAAAAAAGGGTTCCGAACGCGCCAGTTCTTCGAGAATGTCAAATGCTTTTGTGTAATACTTTAGTGCTTCATCATATTTTCCTGTAGATTTCAGGAGATTCCCGATTGTTCCCAGGATAATAGATGAGATGTCAGTGGCCTGTCCCTTTTGAGCATGGTTTTCTGCGATTGTAAGGCTTTCAAGTGCATCAATGTACAGCCCGCTATTGAGCTGTGATTCACCTTTTTTGAGGTGCCGTAATGCCATATCTTTTGCCTGCTTTGACATGTTTTCTTAAGACACCATCACTTCAATAAATACATATGGTTTTTCGACATCATATGGCCGGGTTCATAATAATCCTAATTTGAAGGCACTTAACTATACCCAGCATGAATCCCCTAATCTACACTCAATGAACTAGGACGTCGCTACGCTTTGTCCGAGGCATCTAACAGTTCGAGGTCTTTGTATACTTGAATACTACGTATTGTCCCAACCACAGCAGAGCTGCAATCCCTGGCTTTTTCAGTAAGCACGATATTAATTTTCTTATCCTTCAAACGTTTACTTAATAAATTGATCTGAATGTCAACGATTTTCACGATTTCCGGCAACTTCAACTGGTGAAATATTATGACATCATCAAGCCGGTTCAGGACTCGGGCCTGAATTGAACCCGTACTGCCTCCATCACCCGTTTCTCCATTTCCACTTCAACATCACCATGTTCGACTATCCACTGGCTTACATGACGGGAGCAGCATATATATTGGCGGAAAGTAGGTCAGGGTATATGTGATCGACAGGACGATTTTCGATAGGCACCTGCTGCAACGTGCCGCGGAGGCTGGAGCCGATGTGATGAAGAAGACGAAGGCAGTTGGGCTTGGACCTGGGCAGGGGAATGCTAGGGGAAAGAAGGTTGTTTTATGAATGGCAAATTCCTGCCCACATTCTTTCTTACGCTTCCCTGCCGCCTCTCTTGCAATTGACAGGCTGCCGACCATGGGGGTGTAGATAGGGAGCAGGTTACATGAATCAAAATTCAGCGAATATATTCTCCCAATCTGATAAGAATAGCCATGCAGGAATAAATAATATTTTAACAGAATCCATATTGCGCTCATCAAACAGGTCTTTGGTGACAATTACTGCTCTATTTATGTTGTATTTTTTTGAGAACTTGATTATCTGCCTGGTATCATATTTTGTTATTTGCGATTGATACTTCACTTCTATCGGGATCAATTCTGTGCCTTTTTTTGCGACTATGTCTACCTCTTCTTTTTGAGGACTGCGATAGAATGCAAGATTATCCATCGAGTTCACGATTATTCCTTCAACCAGACGCCCCACAACTTCCGTCTTTATGATGCTTTCAGGATAATCAAGCATTGCGATGATGATAGAGCTATGGGCTGTATACTGTTTTTTATTGGTCCTTACCTGCTTTGCGACACTGCCGGTAAAATTGTATATTGTTTTTATCAAAAATGATTTTTCAAGTAGCCCCACATAACGGGAAACAAGATTTCTGTTGATCTTTAATGTGTTTGAGATGTTCGTGATCTCAAATAGCTGTGCATTGCTGTTTATCAACAATCTGAGAAGTTCATATATTATTATTTCATCTTCTTTGGCTGCTTTGCTTATGTCTGCAACAGATTTTTCAATCACTGATTCTTTTATGTACATTCTGATGAATTCCTCATCTTTTATGTCAAGCAATTCCGGGAATGCACCCTTCAGGAGATACGACTCAAAAATGTCTCTATATCTTTCTTTCTTGCCTGTTAGTTTTAGGTCGTATTCATGAAAGATGTCTTTTGATGATTTGTATTCCATGCCAAAATATCTTGAGAATTCAGAAAATGACAACACAGGCAGTTTGAATGTCAATATCCTTCCGGCAAGCGTTTCTTTCTTGTCTTTAAGCTCAAGGCTTGATGATCCGGACAAAAATATCTTTAGGTTATCTTCTGTGTCATAATATGTTTTTAGAAGATCGGTCCAGTTCGGCAGTTTTTGGATCTCATCTAAGAACAGATATCTTTTTTTGTTTTTATCTGTAAATTCTAAAAAATAATTGATCAGGTCTTCAGCGACTGTATATTTCTGGAAATCAATATCGTCGAATGATATATAACATATATTTTTTTTAGGGGCATCAAGCCCTTGGATGACCTGCTTTATGATGGTCGTTTTTCCGACCCTCCGAAGGCCGGTTATTGCAAGGATCTGCTTGTATTTTATGTATTTTTGTATCTTTGAAAGGAGGTCTCTTTCAAATACAGGAATCTCTGTTTTTTTACCTTGCCACCATGGGTTCTGTCTTATGAGCAGTGCTCTGTGTCTTTCTTCAGTTACCATGAGATTTAATTGGCAATGCACATATATATATTTTATGCACAAAATCCATGCACAAAATTAAATATTGTGCACATATTCCATGCACAAAATCAAAAAACCATTAAATTTTAGGTTGTGTCGTATCCACTTCAAATCTAAGGTTAATTCAAAAATTATTAGACAGGATATACCGCAATGTCAACATCCTGTAAATCCGGTTAAAATTCCATGCTTTTTGAAGTGTATACGTATTGAACCTTCAATTTGTGTAAATCTCATTGATCTGTGTTTTATGAATGGCAAATTCCTGCCCACATTCTTTCTTACGCTTCCCTGCCGCCCCTCTTGCACTTGACAAGCTGCCGACTATGGGGGTACGGACAGGGAGCAGGTTGTTTGATGTGGGTTAAAGGGTGAAAGGTTATATTTAGTCAACGACCCCGGACGCCGCTTCGCTTTGTCCGGGGCATCTCATGGGTGCATGAGGATTAGTATGGTTATTTTTGCCATTATTAAATGGGGTACGGAATTTCCAGCCAGGTTCAGAACCCTTTTCAAAAATCGTTGTTGAATAATCTGTGGGATTACAATCATTGAAGAAGCACATGTACTCCCACATAGGTCTTTTGAATCAGGGCTTGACAGGATACAGAACTTGATACCCCTGTGTCCGGTATGCCATAATATTTTTGATTATGGTTATATTACAGTCCATCCAGAATACAGGTTTATCAAAACGGGATTAAAAAAACATCACAGCGAATCATACGATACTTTTTAAGGGATAAATAGATATTAATCCGGATGGTGGTCGTGATTGATAGATGAGGTTGAGATTAACATAATGGCAAAGAGTGCGGATGTGAAAGAGCGCATAATGGCAGTAAAGCAACTCCGAGATAATTTTGCATCTTTTTCTGATAAGGATACTGCTTGGTCTATCTTGATTCAGCTCACACAGGATGAAGACAGAAGCGTGCTATGGAATGCGGCAAATTCACTAGACTCTTGTTTTTCACTTGTTCCCGATAAAGATACTGCATGGTTTGACCTGCACCGGCTCACACAGGATAAGAACAGTACTGTGCGATGGTGGGCTGCAAAAACGCTAGGCTCTTGTTTTTCAGTTGTTCCCGATAAAGACACTGCAGGGTCTGACCTGCATCGACTCATACATGATTATGACAATGATGTAAAAAATAGCGCTGCAAGTGCATTAGGCTCATGTTTTTCTGATGTTCCCGATAAAGATACCGCATGGTCTGATCTAATCAAACTCACGAATACATATTATGAAGAAGAGAGTCATGAGATCGATGTGCGATGGAGCGCTGTAAATGTGCTGGGCTCTTGTTTTTCTGATGTTCCCGATAAAGATACCGCATGGTCTGACCTGCACAAGCTAACACAGAATGAGGATGAATTCATGCGAATGAGGACGGCAAATGTGCTGAGCTCTTGTTTTTCTGCCGTTCCTGATAAAGATGCCGCATGGTCTGATCTAATCCGGCTAACTAAAGATGAAGACTGCGATGTGCGAAGGAACGCTACAAGTGCATTAGGCTTGTGTTTTTATGCTGTTTCTGATAAAATTTCAGCCTGGTCTGACCTAATCCAGCAGGACAGCGGCGTGCGAAGGAGCGCTGCAAGTATGCTGAGCTCATGTTTTTCTGCTGTTCCTGATAAAGATGCAGCTTGGTCTATCTTGATTCAGCTCACACTGGATGAGGATAAAGACGTGCGAAAGAATGCTGTACATGAGCTAGGTTCGTGTTTTTTTGCTGTTTCTGATAAAATTTCAGCCTGGTCTGACCTAACCAAGCTTATTCAAGATAAAGATCACTATGTGCGAATGGGAGCTGTAAGTGCGCTAGGCGCATGTTTTTCTGTTGTTCCTGATAAAGATGCAGCTTGGTCTAACTTGATTCAGTTCACACAGGATGAGGAAAGCGGCGTACGGGAGAGGGTAGCAGAGGTATTAGGCTCTTGTTTTTCTGCAGTTCCTGATAAAGATACTGCTTGGTCTGACCTGCACAAGCTAACACAGGATGAGGACAGCAGCGTGCGGTGGAATGCTATAAAAGCGCTGGGTTTGTGTTTTTCTGCTATTCCTGATAAAGATACTGCTTGGTCTGACCTGCACAAGCTAACACAGGATGAGGACAAAGGCGTGCGATGGAATGCTATAAAAGCGCTGGGTTTGTGTTTTTCTGCTATTCCGGATAAAGATACTACTTGGTCTGACCTGAACAAGCTAACACAGGATGAGGACAGCTTCGTGCGATTGAATGCTGCAGAAGCGCTGTGTTTGTGTTTTTCTGCTGCTCTTGATAAAGATACTGCATGGTCTGTTCTAATCCAGTTAACACAGCATGAGGACACTGCCGTACGGGAGAGGGTAGCAGAGGTATTAGGCTCATGTTTTTCTGCTGTTCCCGATAAAGATACCGCATGGTCTGATCTAATCCGGCTCACTAAGGATGGGGACTTCAGCGTGCAAGAGAACGCCGTTGATGCGTTAGGCTCATGTTTTTCTGCTGTTCCCGATAAAGATACCGCTTGGTCTGACCTGCACAAGCTAACACAGGATGAGGACAAAGGCGTGCGAAGGAGAACTGCATGTGCGCTAGGTTCGTGTTTTTCTGCTATTCCCGATAAAGATATTGCCTGGGCTGACCTGCACCGACTCACACAGGATGGAGACAGAGATGTACAAATGTATGCATACCACTCTCTGGGTAGTGTATCTGTATATAATGCAACTAAAACAGGGGATGAGGATAAATTCAGGTCTGAGCTTAAGAAGGCCATTGATTACTTTGAAAAATCATCACAAAAAGCAAGAAATACATATTATAATCCAGCGCGGTTCTGTCTCCCATTCTATCGCTCATACTACTCAGTCATTTCCAAACAACAGGAAGCAGAAACCGAAGCTATGAAATATTTTGATGAGGCAAAAAAGGCGACTGGAAAATCAAAGAGCAGGGATTCACTTCTCAAAGCCGTGGAAAATCTAGCAAATGCACTTAAGGAGGCACAGAAAACACTGAACTTTGATGAGAAGAAAGAACATCTCGGGGCATGTAGGCAGTACTGTGACCATACGGTAGAGCTGGTGGACAGCACGGGAGGAAAATCTCCCGTAGCTGCGGCGGTAATAATGCGAGGGATACCGATTGTGGGTGTCAAGGTAAAGAAGATAATTGAAGAAATTCAAGAGAAGGCAAAGGAAACATGCAAGCAAGCAAAAGGCACGCCCGCTGAAGGAATTGCATGTGGTGTAAACCAAGAAGTCCAGAAATGGGTAATTGGTAGTCAGGAGGAAATGACACGGAATGTTGAAAAACTTATTTTATTCTTGAAATCTAGGATACCACAAATACCACAAAATAAACATATTTATGAAGAAATCGAAAAAATAAGGGATGAATCAGATATTACAAAGCAATACAGCATGGTGCTTTTTCTGATCGGATTTATACCTACAAGTGATACTATTATAATTTCAAATGTTACAATTGGTGATAACAGTCAGATAATTGGAAAAGGTAATGATAACAAAAATACCAGTGAAAATTCACAAGATATTACTCATAAGTCACATAAAACCAACATATTTATGAAGAAATTAAGAAATTAAAAGGGGAATACGATATGGCAAAACAATATTATATGGTGTTGTTTCTTATTACAATGATACCAGATGCAACCGAACAAACATGTGATAATATTACAATATCAGATGTTTCAGTTAGTGAAAATAGCCAATTAATTGGAAAGGGTATTGAGAATTCCAATGTGCATACATCAGCTACCCATCCTAAATCACCTAATAGATCATTATTAGAGTGGATTAATCCTCCTGCAACAATTGCAGCTTTGATAGGTTTTTTTACTGCTGAAATCGGGATTTATATCTATCAAACAACATATAATCATCTTATTAGTGTAGCTGTCGCAATGGTTGCATTCATTATTGTTGCAATATTCAATAAACATTAAAAATTAGAATTAAAATTCGATATAACCTAAAATACCCCCATCTTTGTATGCAGGTGTGAATTGAGTATATTTATCCAGCATATTTGCTTCAGCATCTCCTCTTAGCATCTGTATCACTTTTGGATGGCATCTGTTCTGTGTTAAATGGGTAGTGAAAGCATATCTTAGAACATGCGGAGTTACAGCATGACTGAATCATTAGTATTTATTCCGACAGCCATTGACGACCACACGTAGTGGTTTTAATTCAATTTCATTCTCAAGTGAATTGAATATTTTCTCGAATGAATCTTTTTTTTACTAAAGGGACTATAGTGTTTTGCTTAAACGATTATACAAAAGTTAATTGTGATTTTTTAATAGAACATGGATGATGCGGATGACATGGATAACATTAAATGCGTGAAAATCTGTCAAACTCCTTAACTAAATACCAATGGAATTTGTTTAAATTATTTGTTAAAACACTATAGAAAAAATAATTGTTGTGTTCTGTTGCGATTAGGTTTAAAGATAAAAAGTAACTATTCAGCCATATTAATCAAGGATACTGATTACGAAAAATTGTTTGATTAGATTTTTGGATGAAATCATTAACAAAGTCTACTGTTGTTGATTATAATAAATCATAACATAAGATACCAATAAAGTATAAAGCCTCTTGATAGTGTTTTATAGGCTTAATAGTTACGATAAAAAATCCTTTGTTTGATGCAGATTTAACTGATGCACAGGATAGCCATCCTACAATAACTATCTCCGTACTAATAGTACAAAGTCTTCCTATACTTAAGTACTACGTTTTATCCCAACCGTGACAGAGCTGCGGGGTATAGTTATTAGGATCAGGAAGAAAAAAACCCTTCAGATAGAATAACTCCTGAAATGGCACTGTGGAGTGGATCCACAGCACCTAATTTCCATTATTCTCCCCTTTTTTTAAAGACTATTTCAGATTCCTCCACATCCACCTCAATAGAATCCCCTTCACCGAACTCCTTGTTCAATATCTTCATTGCCAGTGGGTCCAGGATCTTATGCTGTATGGTACGTTTCAGTGGCCGTGCACCGAAAGTAGGATCAAATCCAGTTTGTGCTATGAAATCCCTGGCTTTTTCACTCAGCACAATGTTAATTTTTCTCTCCTTCAAACGTTTACTCAATATATTGACCTGGATGTCAACAATTTTCACGATTTCAGGCAGCTTCAACTGGTGGAATATTATAGTATCATCAAGCCGGTTAAGGAACTCGGGCCTGAATTGAGTCCGTACAGCCTCCATCACCCGTTTCTCCATCTCAACTTCATCATCACCATGTTCGACTATCCACTGGCTTCCAATATTGGACGTCATGATTATCACCGTGTTCTTGAAATCAACAGTGCGCCCATGCCCGTCTGTGAGCCTGCCGTCATCCAGGACCTGAAGCATAAGATTGAACACATCCGGATGTGCCTTTTCGATCTCATCCAACAATATTACCGAATACGGCCGCCGCCTCACAGCTTCTGTAAGCTGGCCCCCTTCCTCATACCCCACATATCCGGGCGGAGCACCAATGAGCCGGGCCACTGTATGCTTTTCCATATACTCGCTCATATCAAGCCTTACCATTGCGGCCTCATCATCGAACAGGAATTCAGCCAGTGCCCGGCCCAGTTCTGTTTTACCTACGCCAGTGGGACCCAGGAACATGAACGAACCTGTGGGCCGGTTTGTATCAGATATACCGGCCCTGCCCCTTCGCACCGCGTTAGCCACAGCAGTAACGGCCTCTTCCTGTCCTACCAGACGCAGCCTGATGCGCTCTTCCATATTTACCAGTTTTTGCATCTCGCCTTCCAGCATCTTGCTCACCGGGATATGGGTCCAGTTGGATACAACCTCTGCTATATCCTCCTCATCCACCTCTTCTTTTAGCATTTTCTGGTCTTTCTGGAGTTCT
>Ga0255385_10065_pt1 | contig 13581 bp, 12 predicted proteins | sample ANMaggSeSYBR01G3_FD_182103 | JGI IMG/M metagenome (GOLD analysis project Ga0255385, IMG submission 182103) | Sediment cell enrichment communities from methane seep in Santa Monica Basin, California, United Staets - ANME aggregate JGI... | ecosystem: Environmental > Aquatic > Marine > Cold seeps >...
AGATTATTCCTGTGATCCTCGGATTTAAAATGATCCCGTTAACATCCACATTAACAACATTTACTGCGGTAATTGTGGCATATGGAATAGTCAAGCACGAGCTAATGGCTCAAATCTCTTTCAATATTAGAAGAAAAATAATTGCAGGTTTTTTAATAGTTGTTATGCTTGTTTCTACTATTGGGTTTTTTTCTATTGCTCAAAGTCAAGAGTTTTTACAAAGAAGTATTGGTGAAGGAAGCAGATTGTTGGCAAGAGAATCAATAGATAAGATCGACAGCGTTATTTATCACCGAATCGAAGAAATTCAACTTCAGGCTCATAGTAGTAACTTCAGATTCCAAGATATTATTAAGAAGTCAAATCAAGAATTCAGTACGCTTGGTTCAGAGCGGGAAATTTACAATTATATTGTTGAAAAAGACATAGAATGGATTTCCACGCCAAAAAATGAGATCACCTATTTCATGGAAGATTTATTGAATAACAATATATCAAAAAAATTAGTGAAAAACCTTGAATTTTATGAGGAACTATATAATTATAGTTTGTTTGGTGAGATATTTGTAACAAACAAGTATGGTGCCAACATTGGATTGACAGGGAGAACATCTGATTATTACCAAGCAGATGAGGAATGGTGGCAAAACGGGAAAAAAGATGGGTTGCATGTTAACGATGTTAATTATGATAAAAGTGCAGATATTTATTCTATAGATATCATAGTAAGAATTGACGACGAAAATGGAGATTTTATTGGAATTTTAAAAGCCGTTTGGAATGTCGAAGAGATAACTCACATTCTAGAAAATTCATTGTTATCTGAAGGAAATGAACAATATTCAAAGATGAATTATAAACTGTTAAACGAAGATGGAATGGTAGTTTATTCATCTAAAAAATTCGAGTTTTTAGAAGATGACTCTGACCTGTTAACCAATATCTATGAGTATTCTGTAGAAAAAAATGGATATTTCATAATGAGCGATGCTAAATATGGAGAAGGGGAAAAATTAGTTGCATATGCTCATTCAGAGAGGACAATGGATTTCAATGACTTAAACTGGATTTTAACACTGGAATATGATATAGAGGATGTATTTGCTCCAGTGGTTTACCTGCAGAATCTAATATTATTGGCATCATGTATTATTGCAACGATTGGTTTGTTATTTGGCTTTTTTATAGCCCACTCCCTATCAAAACCCATTGTGGATCTTAATAGTATAGTCCATAAGATGGGTGAAGGTAATTTAGATGTAAAAATAGATGTAAAATCAAATGATGAAATAGGAGATCTTGCTTTTAATTTTAAATTAATGGCAAAAAGTTTAAAAAATAATCAAGAAAATCTGGAAAATAAAATTGCGGAAAGAACAAAGGAGTTAGACAAAAAAATCAAAGAATTAGAACGTTTTAAAGAATTGACTGTTGGAAGAGAACTTAAAATGATAGAGATAAAAAAACAAATGAAAGAACTAAAAACAAAACTACCAGAGAGGAATAAATGGATTTGACACTACTATCAATATCGTGGATATTGCTTGCAATCTTCATAGCTGCATTAGCTGCTTGGTTTTTCTACTATTACATCAGAGATAAAGATAAACGAAAGTTGATGTTTGCAATAGCCTTTTTTCTAGCCAGTGTAACATATCTTTTCTTATCGGCGGGCTATAATCGTATTCAATCAGAACATTTCATTTTATCGAACTTATATCATTGGTCTATGCTTCCTTTGATGACCGCTCTTTTGTTTGCCATAAGTATGAGTGTATTCAAAAATAAAAAAATTGACATACTGTTTAGAATATACCCTGTAATTCTTATTTTTTCGCTCATACCAGTTTTTCTACCTTTTTCCATTGAGGAAATAGTGACGATAATTCAACGGTCTATGGCGATTGCAGTTTTAACCATCTCAGGATACTTACTTATTAAAACAAGAGATTTTTTTAGTTTGATATTTTTAATGTCAATGATATGTTTTACTGCTGCAGGAATATCATTGGCTAGAAACATGGATTATTTGTCTATTTTATTGTTTTTGCTGTCTCACACATTTTTAACAATAATTTTTATCATAAGCTTTTCGCCTACAAAGAGTGGAAATGAGGGAATAGAATCTTATTTCTCTTTGACAGATCGATTAAAAACTACAGAGAAAGCATTGCATGAGAGTGAGGAGAGATATAAAAGAATAGTCGAAAATACCATTGATGCCATAATGCTTACTCAGCCCAATGGGATTGTTTCTTATGTGAGCCCTGCCTGCAAGAAGGTATTAGGATATGCACCAGAAGATTTAGTGGGAAAGGTTCCTCAGATCTTTCATCCAGCTGATGCTAAAAAAATAAACGAGACGCTTTCTCAGGCATTAGATAGCGAACATGGTTCAGATTTTGAATATCGCATCAAAACCAAGGATAGAGAGACCAGATGGGTTTCTCATTCGTGGTCACCTATATTAAAAGATGGGAAACTGCAAATGATTGTGAGTTCGGTTAGGGATATAACCAATCGGAAAAAAATGGAAGAAAAAATTGCAGAAAAAGTTAAAACATTAGAGGGCAGTGAATTAGCCACATTAAATATAATGGAGGATTTGCAAGAAACCATCTCATCTTTGGAACAAGCAGAAAGAGAAATAAAAGAATTGAATGAGGATTTGGAACAACGGGTTAAGGAGCGGACTACTGAAGTAGAAAACCTATTGAATCAGAAAGATGAGTTTGTCAATCAGCTTGGCCATGATCTTAAGAACCCGTTGGGTCCCCTCATAAACTTATTACCCCTCATTGAGGAACAGGAGACCAATCTCGAATCAAAGGAAATGTTTGAGGTGATAAATCGAAATGTCGCATATATGAAAAATCTTGTGACTAAAACCATGCAACTTGCACAACTTAACGCACCAAGTACCGAGTTATTTGTAGAAGATACAATTCTCCTGGATGAGATCAACAAGGTCATTGAAAGGAGTAAATTACTTTTTGAGGAGAACAATATAAAAGTTGAGAGCGGGGTCAATAAAGACATCATGGTAAAGGCAGACAAATTACGACTTGAAGAGTTATTTGACAATCTTATTGGAAATTCGGTTAAATACAGCCAAAATGGTGGCCATATTACCATTGATGCAAAGGAGGATGGTAAGTTCGTTGTGGTTTCTGTTAAGGACGAAGGTGTAGGAATGACCAGTGGACAACTTGACCATATCTTTGAAGAGTTCTACAAGGTCGATGAATCTCGTCACGATTTTAACAGTAGCGGTCTTGGCCTGTCTATTTGTAAGCGCATTGTTGAAAAACATGGCGGAAATATTTGGGCTGAAAGCAAAGGTAAAGGAAAAGGCACAGTCATGTTTTTTACCATTCCCACATCAAACAAAAAAACAAGCAGAACAGACTATAATAGTAAAAGTAATTAACAGGTATGAATATATGGTATAGTTAGTAGGTGGGCAGGATTTATGAAAAAGATAATGGTTGTTGACGACGAACCAGACCAGATATATGCAATTAAGAAATCGTTAGAAAAGGCAGGTGTAACTTATGGAATCATACCTGCAAATAGCGGTGCACAATGTCTTGAGTTTTTGGAAAAAAATCAGATTCCAGATCTCATCCTACTAGATATTATGATGCCTGAGATGAGTGGTTGGATAGTTTTTGATAAATTGAAAAATAATACCACGTGGGAAAAAATTCCGATTATTTTCCTGACTGCCAGAACAGATAAAATCGCCGTAAATGCAGGTGAATTTTTAGGTAATGATTTCATCGAAAAACCTTTTGACACAAAAGATTTAAAGAACAGGATTGACAAGGTTTTGGAGAATACTAATTAGAAATAGTTTTTCAAAATATCAATTGAATGTCCTATCAGGAAAATATATTGAGACGCAGCTCTGTTCTTCAATATATACCATAAAATAACCATAAACGCGATAAAACAAAAATGTATATATGTTGTATACAATATAGGAAATATCGTAAATAGTGAGGTGGGGTATATTATATGGAAAAAAAATTAGTGTTTTTAGGAATAGGCATAATATTAGTGACAATTGCTTTTAGCGGGTGTCAGGAAGAAGCAACATCGATAGAAAAAACCTTTGAAGATATATCTTTCGATTTAGACATATTAGAACTCGTAAATGGCTCTTTAGACATAACTGAAGATAAGGAAATAATTACCCGAGTAGAGGTTACTTTGTATTTCAAAAACCTCTTGGATGAAGATATCAATGTAGAGTACGTGGTGGAATTCTGCGACAAAAATGATAATGTTCTTTATAACAAATCATATGAAATAAAAAATTTTCCAGCAGAGTACACAGAAATATCACCAGATATCTTCTTATGTCATGGGGAAAACGTGGCTGAGTTTGATCATGTTAACGTCCGTGTTATCAGCTATGAAGTAATTGAATAACATCGGGCTAAATCTCTATATATTCTTTCTTTTTCTTATTAAAACGATAAGAGCCATTATACATATAAGAGAGATAATTTCAAATCCTGGCGTGGAACCATCGCTGTCACCATCCCCATATTCAACAGTAAGCGGTGTATAACCAGAATTATCATCATTCATTGGAATAGATAAATCAGTTGGACAATAGCTGACACCTAGTTTATGCTCACCTAAACCCAACAACGGATGCTCAACAAAAATAAACGTCTTGGTTTCTCCAGGCATAACAGAACCTTTCCGAGTGTAGTTGGAATCCTCATCTTGAAGTTTAACCGTTATATTATCAGATTCTATATTACCTGAGTTATGCAAAGTAATACTAATATTAAAAAAAACCCAAGTGTCGCCGCCAATTTCCGTGGTTTTAACGAATTCAGATGATACATCCATAGAAATTTTATAAAACTCATCTTCAGCAGTGCATGTCTCAAATACACTTCCTGAAAAAAAACCAGTGAATAAAATGCCTACCAACATCAATAGAAAAACTTTTGATTTCATCAATTCCACCTTCACCCTTCCCAAATATCCCACACCATATTTAAATCTCCCCATCATGGGTTCTGCGCCTAAATCTTTATATCCGTAATTCAAATATTACATACAAATAGAGGGGGATCAAAATGTTAGAAAATAGAGGCATCCGCAGAGGGATAGAAGTTTTTGTAAAAGATGCTGTCGATCCAGATATACCTATAAAAAAAGCAATAGTTGTAAGAACATATCCTAGACCAAGTAGATGGCTAGTGGTAAAATACGAGGACGGAGACATGGCCCAGGTAGAAGAACGCCAGATTACAACGATGTTTGAAGTAAACAGAAGAGGAAGAGAAATATAAGGACAGAAACCACCTCAGTCATTATTCAAATCAAAAAATTAACAATATATGCAATTTGTTTGCTTTACGAGAATTGAGATACATCGCTATTTTTAAAAGAGATACCGGAAATTTATTACGATTATTTCATTGAATAGTTTCTAACTTTTCCAGGGGATACATTCTCCCACATAACAAAGAATTTTTCTAACTAAAGGACGTGTGTGAAGTACTTTTCCAACGGATTATCTTCTAATCGTTTCTTTATCATGCCACCCCCTACTTAGTACAAATCCTGCCATTTTTACATTTTGTCATTTAGACGGGGAGACTTTAAATAATATTCATGGCAAATGTTACCACGATACACCATACCATATAAGAGGTGGAAAAAAAATGAAAGAAACTGTAAAGAACGCGCTTAATCTTTGCGTCTTCATTTTTCTTGTCAATCTTCCATTTATAACAGTGACGCAACTAATTAGCACAGACACATTTCTAGATTCATTTGAAAATCCTGATTTTTATCTATATCTTCAAAGTGGCGGATATTCAATGGAGCCAGATATCCAAGAGGAAGATTACATACTTCTTCAAAAATCATCTCATCCTGATTTTAACATACGGGAGGGAGATGCCATAATATATTGTAAAGACGACGGAGGAATAGTCTGTAATAAAATCTGCAACATAAACTGTATAAGCCCTGTAAAAAGATATCACATCGTAGATGGCGATGGCAACCTAACTGACAAACACATTTATGGGAGTCAGATCATTGGCAAGATTGTAAGCGTCGTTAATACTAATTTATGGGATGTAATATCAATGAAAATATGGGACATGACTATACACAATTTGAACGTTAGAGCACTGTTCACAAACCACTAACAGCAACTCTAGACAATATCCTAATCTATCTTATTTTTTGTTTTTCCATCAACTTAAGATTTTTACAAGACTGCGTCAAAACCATCCATTGTTTTTTAGTGGAGGCAACCCTCACACCAACTTTAGAAAAATGGAATATAAATAATGTGTGAATACTTCGTCATAACCACAACTTATATATCACAACTGCCAGAGTAACAAATAATATCACAGGTAAAAACCAAACTGAGTTATCTACACCAAGGCTATATGCAAGCGATAAAATAAAAAAAATTGATACAAACAAGGTTATAATATCTCTGTACTTCATTCTCACCAATCCACAATTTTGTAACTCTTTCTCTTTTAAAAAACCTTACATTCAACTTTCTTTCATTTGAAAACGGGACAAGTTATCAAAACAACTCCCGATTTTCATAGGTGTTAATCTTTACTGAAATGTTCACCATACAACATTGGTAAGTCCAGTAATTAGAGAGTGCATTGGACCAAACATCAAACTGAGAAGGTTATTGAGGGGTGATTTATAGATCAAGCAGATTTTGCAGGGGCATTCTTATCAACTTGTTTCATATCTTCATTTTCCAACAGATAATTTATACCTTCATCAGTCAGGGTTATAACATCAAAATCAGTATGCTTTAACATTTCAATTCTTGTTAGTTTACGTATCATCTGATCTAATTCTTCACGGGACACGTGAAGTAATGCCACAGCCATCTCAACGTCGATATCTTGTGAACGCATCATCTTCAAAAGTTTACGTTCTTTTTCGTTAAGTTCTATCTTTTCTTTTGTACCTTCTTGAAACTCTTCTTCCTCATCAATTTTTGTTAATTTAGTAACATGATTCTTTATGATTACATCCAAATTTAGCTTGTCTAATACATTACCACTTTTAGTATACAGAACACAGACCTTGTTTCTATCGTCGTATTTCCAAGATGTGACATCGCCCCAGGTATAGCCCAACAAACTAACATCATCAGCAGAAGATTTTTTCTTTTCCCGCCTACTATGAAAATGCTGTTGTTCCAGCTGCATGATATCTAGATCTACACCATTATTTATGATTGTCGAAATAACCTCTTCTCCGGCATATCTTACAAACTCTTTTATAAAAAACAGGCCCGCCGCATCTTTAAGATCCAATTGCACCACTCTGATAATAGCTCCAACAGCCTTACATACTTCAGATAGTTCAAAAGAATTTATTTGAGGAGAAACAACAATAAAATCCGTAGAGCTTTTTGCCTCGATTTTAACATACTTTAGAAAAACATATTTTCGTTCGAGTGTTTTGATTATGGCACTCATAACATTATTTGCGAATTTTTCACTGGATCTCCTACCTGCTACAGTACAAAGTGATTGTAATGCACCTTTGAGAACAACAGAATTTTTGGAGCCAGACATTTTCATCTACCTAATATCTTGTCAATTCTCTCCATGATATTATCGAGTTCAAAGGGTTTTTCAATATAGTCCTCACCTAAAAAGTCACCAGCATCTCTAGCTATTTTATCAGTCCTTGCTGTTAGAAAAACTAGGGGTATTTTTCTCCATGCCTCATTTTCTTTTATTATATCGTAAGTTTCCCAGCCGCTCATCTCTGGCATCATAATGTCTAGTAGGATGAGATCGGGCATCTCAGCTTCCAAGATTTCAAGGCACTTTTTACCACTTTCCGCACCTATGACTTTATACTCCGCAGAATCTTCCAATCCATTTGTGATAGAAAGAATTATATCCGGATTGTCATCCACTATCATAATCTTTTTTACCATTTTTTCACCAACTACTATTATAAACATCTTTTTAACTATTTCTCTCCACTATATTTAAACGTGAAATAAAACGTACTTCCTTTTCCCTTTCCTGGACTTTCTGCCCATATCTTACCACCATGCTTCTCAACAATATTTTTACATATGGAGAGTCCGAGACCGTGGCTATACAAATCATGTCTAGACCCATCAGCCTTGTAGAACTCTTCAAAGATATGGTCAAGTTGCTCCTTAGTCATACCAATTCCCGTATCACTCATGGAAATGGTGACAAAATCCTTACCTTTTTTTGCATCTATAGTGATTGTACTACCACTTTCTGGAATATATTTAGTGGCGTTTGAAATAAGATTGTTAAAAATCTCCTCAAATCTTAATTTATCAGCCTCAATAATGATCTTTTCGTTAATCTTGTTATCTACTTTGAAATTGTTATCCTCGAGAAGGAGTTGATTATTTTTGATAATGTTATTAACCTCTGATAAAAGATCTATATCTTCGATGGAGAACTCCATATTGGTTGAATTAATTCCCGTAAGATCAATGGTTTCAATAACAAGATCTTTCATGAATTGTACATTGCGAATAACTGTATCCAACATCTCCATTGATTTTGCATCTTTCATTTGTGTCCTAAGAAGAGGAAGTAACGTCATCATTGGTGTCAAAGGTGTTTTTAAATCGTGACCGAGCTGCCCAATAAACTCATCTTTTTGTTTAAGCAACCGCTCTATTTCAACGGTTCTCTCTTTGACTTTTTCCTCAAGATTTTTGTTTAGTACCGAGAGCCCTTCCTTTGCAAGGTTTAACTCACCATTTAGATTCCTAAGTTTATTTGCGTTACTTTGAAGCTTTTTTTCCGCATTTTTAATATCAGTTATATCAACTACTGTTGCAGCCAAGAAAGAAAGCTTCTTTTTCTCATCTTTTATCAATGTAGACGTCATCAACACAGGAAAAACTGTGCCATCTTTTCGTTTATGCCATATCTCTTCGGCAACAAAGCTACCAGATCGTTTAATCTGATCATTTAAGTGTTCTATACGTTCAACTTGATTTTCGTTGTAGAAGGTAGACAGATTTTTCCCAATAACCTCTTCAATTGAACATCCATGCATACGCACAAAAGATTCATTTGTATAGAAAATATTACCTTTAATATCATATGTTATAGAACCATATTCTGCCCTGTCAGTAATTGTCTTGAATTTCGTAAGATTCCGCTCCACTCGTTTTCTATCAGTAACGTCCATAAACGAAGCCATCATACAGATAGGGTTATTCTCTTCATCCTTAACCATGCTTGCTGACATCTGGACAATAAACAATGATCCATCTCCCCTCTTAGCAGTGAGTTCACCTACCCAGCCACCTTCATTTTTTAACGCATCCATTATTTCCATATACTGTCCTTTCATCTGCCATAAATCTACTGCGGGTTTTCCAAGAATTCTATTTTCAGAATCGTATTCCCACATATTGAGAAGAGATGGATTCACGTAAATAACTTCACCTTCCAGATTAACAAAGGCTATAGCATTAATGGACGACATTACGGCATTATCCTTGATTCTCAGGTCCTGCTCCATCTTCTTTCTCTCAGTAATATCTTTGTCGACACCACGGTAGCCTATGAACTTATCAGCTTCATCAAACAACGGTACACCATTGGTCAGGAGACAAATCTTTTCACCATTTTTAGTCAGACCCCAGTTTTCAAAATCTGCAATTGGTTTATGCTCAGAAATAATTTTTAAGAATTTTTTTCCAGCATGGTTTGCCTCGTCTTTGGACATCAGATCAAAAGGAGTTTTCCCAATAAGTTCTTCAGGATCATATCCAAGGATTTTCTTTACGTTTCCAGATGAAAAAGTGTATTTTCCATCTTTGTCAATTTCCCAAATCCAATCTGCCATACTGTAAGAGATATCCCTAAAACGCTTTTCACTATCCCGTAGTGCTCTCCCCATTTCTTCTTTTTCCTTGATAATTTTCTTAAGTCTCACTTTCTGCTTTTTGAGTTCACGGATCTTTTTACTGCTACCTGCCATAATTCCTTCATAATCTGGAAATCCCCCATCAAGAAGTTCATCGAACTCTTTTACACCAGTTGGAGAATTATTGGCGAGATTTTTAGATTTATCCGTATGTTTCTCCGAGGGTTGTTCAGATTTCTGTGCATTGGACTCATTTTGCTTCAGCATTTGATCGAGTTCCTGAACAACGCTTTGATATCGGTGAGATGAATGATCATGCGATTGGCTGTTTTTCGTAGATTTATTTGACATTAGTTGCACCTCCCAAAATAAAATCTAATTCTGTTTGTCGGAAAACAAGGATTCTTTTCCAATATATTCTAAAAAGTTTTAACTGAATTTTTTTCACATGCAACGTATGCCCCATCCTTCACAATGATAAATGGCAAATGATTTCTTAATATATAATAGCTACGCAGAATTAGCGGCCTAGTATAAATTTGAGCAGAGACCTAGAATATAGAACTTGCTGATGAGAACCTATCTATAAGCAAAAAGAATTTAATTGGCTTTGGCAAATAATAGTATTTTCTGACAATATCAACTAATCTTGCCACTTGATTTCTTCCCGTATTACCTCCAACTTCAATATTGTATCTGTAAATAATGTAGGAAGTGTTTTCATTGAACCCATCTTATCATCGTAAATTAGAATAAAAGTATCATTAGTTATTCCAATAACATCCCTTCTAATTGACTTTAAAAATCTATAAAAATTGTGTAACTTCTCATTAGAAGGCATAGAAAAATTAATAAATTGAGACAAGGAATCTAAAACAACAAGATTTGGATGAAATTTTTGAATATTCTCCATAATAAGTTCTTTCATATCATTTAAATTATCAGGAGGTTTTGTATATACACAATCGACAGTATCAATATGTTCAGTTATAAAATTAGACACACAGTCAACTACAAATAACTTCTTTGAATCTAAAGGTTTTACATCTAATATTTTCTTCATATTGCTATAACTATTGACAAGAGAAATATATAAGATGGTTAATTTTTCCTCTCGCCTAATCTTGTTTAGAAAATCCACTATATCAGAAAAATCTACAGAATTATGAGTCAACAAAACTAAACCATGAATATTTTTAATTGTTTTTCTAATTTCTTTATGCATTTCCTTCCAGAAATTCACATGAACAACTTCTGTTTCTGCCACAACAATACCTCAATAAATATATCTACTGATATTATTATTTTGAAATCAATCAACCGAATTATCTTTTATAGTAGTCACCAATTCATCAAAATCGAAAGGTTTTGTAATATAATCCACGACATTCCCCATTTTAAATAATTTCTCTTTTTCTTCATCTGAGAAACGTACAACAGTAAGCAATATTATCTTTGGTTTGTTATATTTATCTTTTAATTCTTCAAGGATATCCTTTGTTGTTAATCCAGGCATCATAACATCAAGAGTAACAATATCTGGTTGAAAATTATCGTTTTTTTTCAGAAAATCAATTCCATCCTGCGCCATTTCAGTTTCATAACCTTCCTTGGCCATCATCAGATTGATCATTTCTCTTAAATCTTGCTCATCATCTACAATAAGTATCTTATTCATTTTCTCTCGCCCATTCCTCATTATTTACATATTCTTCCATTCTTAAATTATTTTCTTTCTTCTCACTATCTGTTTCTATCATAAATACATCTACTTCTTTGAATCGATCTTCAACATCTCTGACTGATTTAATGGGCAAAATAAATCCAAATGTACTACCTTTTCTCAGTTTGCTTTCTACCCATATACTACCACCATGAGCAAGAACAATACCGCGGGAAATAGCAAGACCAAGACCAGCACCACCAAACGTTCGATCCATATTATAATCAACCTGATAAAATGTTTCAAAAATCTTTTTTTGTTTATCTTGAGGTATTCCTCTGCCGAAATCCTGAACCTCAAAAAGAATATTCTCCTCTTCTTTTTTAGCCTTAATGACAATAACCGTGCCATCTGATGAGAATTTAATTGCATTGTTAACAAGGTTGATAAGTACCTGTTTTATGCGTTCTTGATCAATAATCAATTTAGGCAACTTGCCTTCTATCTCTTCATTTATCTGGACATGCTTCAAATCTGCAGATAAACGCATTGTTTCTGCGACCTCACCAATCATCTTGTGTATATCTGTTATCTCAGTAATGAACTTCATTGTACCAGATTCTAATCTGGAGATGTCTAGAATATCCCGAATGAGATTATCCAAACGATCAACATTTCGTAAAATAACCATAAGACCTCTTTTTTGTTCTTCAGTTATATCACCAAGAGTTTTTTTCAATAACATCTGTACATATCCTTTCATAGAGCACATAGGTGTTCGAAGCTCATGGGAAGTGATATTGAGAAAATTTGACTTTAATTTATCTAGCTTTTTCAGTTGAATATTCTGCTGTTCAATTCTCATCTGTGATTTTCTAAGTTTTTCCTCTGCTTTCTTACGCGCAGTAATATCAATAAACGAAGCCATCATACAAATAGGATTGTTCTCTTCATCCTTGACCACGTTTGCTGATAGTTGAGCATCAAACAATGCTCCATCTCTCTTCTCAGCAACAAGTTCTCCTACCCATCCTCTTTTATTAAACGTAGCATTCATTACTTCCGTATACAGTTCTTTTCTATGCCAAAAATTTACCGCAGGTTTTCCCAGAATCTCCTCTTCGGAATCGTACCCCCACATATTGAGAAATGATGGATTCACGTAAGTGACAGCACCAGTTGGATCAACAAAGACTATGGCATTGATTGATGACGCAATGGCACTATCCTTAATTTTCAGGCTCCATTCTGCCTTTTTACGTTCATTAATCTCTTGTTTCAAAAGCTCGTTGGATTTTAAAATCTCAGCAGTTCGTTCTTTAACCCGTTGTTCTAACTTTTCATGAGCTATTTGCAGTTCCAACTCCATCATTTTACGCTGTGTAATATCTCTGACAATTCCAACAGAACCTATAACTCGCCCTTTATGGTTTTTTAAAACACTTAGCGATATATCAACATCAATCAGTTCGTTATTTTTCCGGATCATCTTGGTTTCCAAGTGGTGCTGCATGCCTTTTTGCCGTACATTTTCTGACCGTATTCTCCTCCATTCCTCTGGCGGATAAAGCAACTCAACAGGTTTCATATACAGGTCGTTTTTATTCATACCTAGAAGGTTTTCTGTGTATTTATTCCATAAGATAATTCGTTCATTTTCATCAGTCAGGGTTATAGCAACAGCAGAAGTTTCAAAGATAGTTTTGTATTTTTCTTCCAGGCCATCTATTTCGCTATATTCTATTTTTCTCCCCGTATCGTTTTTAATAACATTAATCATATCATCTGAGGCATTCTCTAACGGTTTATCCAATATTTCTAATTCCTTACAATTACTCTGCAACTTACTATGGAGTTTACCAAGCCGTTCCTCATCTCTTAAAAATTTTACTATTTCAGGTTCACCTTTATTCACTTTATGTCCTCATCCAACTTTATTACGAATCTATATCATTTTATTTATCAATTTCTAATCCAAATATATTCTCATTTTTCAGTAGATGACC
>Ga0255385_10068_pt1 | contig 13492 bp, 8 predicted proteins | sample ANMaggSeSYBR01G3_FD_182103 | JGI IMG/M metagenome (GOLD analysis project Ga0255385, IMG submission 182103) | Sediment cell enrichment communities from methane seep in Santa Monica Basin, California, United Staets - ANME aggregate JGI... | ecosystem: Environmental > Aquatic > Marine > Cold seeps >...
TGCTCACATCAAGAATTCCTTTTCCCATGAAATCCCCCACTCCAACTTCGGTAAGCGTTGACATTCCAATGAAGAATATCATGGTGGAGCCAACAAATGAAAGTGAAGCAAAAACCAAAGATAAGATGTAAAATCTCCTATGATTGAATGCTTTGAAAAACATGCCTGATGTGATTGATAAACAGCCCAATAATGAAAATATTGGAATTAGACCGACATAGTCTCTGAATATATCTGGTAGAAATGCTAATTCTCCAGAAATGACATCAGAAATTGTTGTTATTGTAACAAGCTCCAATGGAAGTAAAAACATGTGTGTCGATGTTTCTAATTGAGCGGAGGAACCGTGTAGCACCCACCATGGAGAAGCAACAGCCATAATTACAAGAGATATCGGTAGAATCAGTAGAAAATACATTTTGTCGTTTTTAACATATGAGAAAACAATAGAAATAGCCATTAAAATAATAGCAATAATGATCATTACTACAGGAAAAAATGGTTCAGATGTTGTTATAAAATCAAAGTTTCTTTCACCAAAAACATCAATCTCTCTTGCACCTATTAATTTATCTTCATCATAGATTTCAACATGATAAAAACTAGGAGGGAGGGAAAATATCAAGTTGGAGTCTTCAGTTTGCACTTCCAATTGTTTACTATTTCTTGATATTATTATTTTCGCGCCTTCTATTTGGATACCTCGCGAGTCTAAGATTCTCAGTTTTATTTGAAATTCTGCTGGAAAATCAATGTCTAATTCCTTGTCTGAGTCTAAACGGATGTCTTTTTCTAATGAATGTGATTTGTATTTTAGATTAAGTTGATATAAAGACGGCGTAAGGTTTGAGAATGTATAGCTATTCACTGATTGTTTTTCCCCAGAGATTACTGTTGGCTTATACATCTCATTACTTGTAAGAGTTGGATGTACATCTACTTCTAGGGGCATACCCCAAATATCAAAAACATTTATCTTCAGATTATATCGTTCGATATCTATTGATTGTTTTTTAGGAATTATACTTGTTACATATCCTAATCTGATTGTGTCGTCATACATCACAAATCCATTGTATAAAATTTTAACAGCGTATTTTTCTGTTATGCTACACGGTGCCTTAAGTAGAGTATTACCTTTTTCATCGGTTTGATTTTTTGCCACTACGTCATCATTTTTAAGTAAGATCACTTCAGCATTTTTTACATCTTCATTATTTTGATCAGCGGCATGAACATACAATGCCCCTTCTATGCCGCAATGAACATGAGTTTTTGTATCATCACTTAATTCCAGTGTTGTAAACCCTATGTATTTTCTCTCTTTTCCAAAAAAGGGGTTTTCTTTGTAAATTTTGATTGTATACTCCCCCGGTTCCAAATCAGGAAAACTAATTTTTTTGAAAAAGGAAAGATTTTTCCGGTCAAAAGAAAAAAGAGCTGCGGAGATTTGTTCAACAAAGGTTAATTTCTCTAATTCAGGAATCGGCTTCATCGGTAGTTTTACTGCTGTTCCTGAATAGACAAGTCCTTCGTTTTTATAGAGTTCAACATTAATATATGAAAAATCTATGCCCAGTAAAGCAGAAAGGGCTGACCCGAAGGGTGCTGATGTCGAAAGATGAACGAAAATCGATAATGTATGTTTTTCAGTTTCATCTGAGTCGTCAATAAACTCATCATTAGAGGATGGTTTTATCTTTACGAGCTCTTGAAATATATCTGCCTCTTGTTGAACTATATTGAAACCACCAGTTTTTGATGAGAAAAACTCTGCGTCGAATTCAACGACGAAATCTTCCGGTATTATAAGATCATGAATATCGCCAGTTTCATAAGAATTTCTACCAATCTGTATGGTGGCCAGATTGTTTTCAAGTCCTGGAAGATGTGGGTAGTCCATCTCAAATGCGTTTACCTGGATCCCGTCTCTTTCATCATTTCCTGATTTTACAACACTATTTGAACTTATAATCACAGAATGAGCGATTCCTGTAGCCCCTTCATCAAATGAGATCCATGCTTTATTACCTAAATCAACGTCATCCTCAATACTTAAAACCCTAATATCTGGTTCCTCTGGTATGTATTCTGGGTCAGTATCTAAAGAATATTCTAGTATGCTATTCATTTCACTGAAAACATGCATATATGGCAGTATTTGACCAAAATTTAAATCTTCAATTGAATTGCTTTTAACACCACCGCATTGTATTGAAGCATAAGTCCCATCCGTATTTGACTCCGATTCGACCTTGACTTCCTTTAATGTCTCATGTTTTACATGAACATGCATCCTAGTATTTGATGTTGGATTGTGATAATATTTATATGTTGCAGTTGTTTGTAAATCATCCCTGTTTGATTTACTAACGATGCCGACTTCTACCATCAAATTTCCGTTTACAAATATCTCTTTTGAAACTAGATGTTGACTTGTAGAGCTATAATCAAATAATCCTTCACCATAGCAATATTTGAAATCAAATGCTGCAAATAGATTTCCATTTTTTGGTTTAACTTCTGTGATTTTATCATTCATTTTGGTTACATGTTGGGAAGTATCATATCCCATAAATTGCCCCTCCTGGGCAATTGCATATATTATGTAGCCTTCATCGATTACTTTATAGAAATGTGATTCAAGAGGATATCCAGGTATTGGTTCATAATGGTAGAATGATCCCTCTATATCGATATGGTCAGGATAATCTGTAGAAGGTTTCTCAGAATCATCATAGTAAATGTAATATTGTTCATCTCCTGTGGCAAATTCAGGTATCAAAAAAACAATATTACAAGATTTGATTTGACTTTCACCAATATTTTCTAAATTGTATATCTGTGATTCCAATTCCTCTATCTTATTTTCATCTTGGAATATCACTCTAACGGAATGTTTTGTTTTATTTTTTGCCCAGCAATTCTCGTCGAATTCAATTCTTGTGTCAATTGGTTGATATTTAGCAATATCTGAATTTGTGTCTATTGGTATATCTATCTCCTGACGATGTGACCAACCATCATCCCACCATGAATCCCCATATGATAAATTAACAGGTGCAAGTATTAGCCATATGATAACCAATAAAAGGAAATAAACAGTCGATCTTTTTTGCATTGGCCTCAACACTCTCTAACTTTTATACATATTGTATTATTATACTTAGTATATAAATTATATTGTTTTTCTGGTACCCATTTATACATTGAAATTTAAAAGAGAGCACAGGATTTCAAAACAGAAAAGCCCTACTTCCTAATTTGTAATGTATTGTACAACATTTAAGAAAGATAGTTTCAAACAATATTTATATGTGATATTTTATATATAGTTTAAGCATGAGGAGAAATATCCTGGTTAAACAATGTTTAGTATTTAGCATACTCTTTTTATTTATCTTTTCAGCAGTGACTCTAATAACAACTGCCTATGACGTTAAATCAACTGATTTAGATATTTCAGAGCAGTCAACCATGCCAGGTGATGATCCCATGAAGCCACCCCTCCTAAAAATCGAAAGTATTACGGACGGTCTTGGTTTAGACGTAGTGATAAAAAACGATGGAAATATCGATGTATCGGACATCACATTGAGTGTTGATGTCACTGGGGGTTACATAATCAAAATCCCCACAACGCACTATAGTATACCATTTCTTTCTGCTGGTGAGTCAGTTGAGATTCATATAGATGTGTTTGGCATCGGACTTGGAATACTCACCGAACTTCCCGAGATTATGATTACACCAAGCGCACCTCATGTACATGCTGAGGAACAGGGGATCGCTGCGAAAGTAATCGGATCAATAGTCATAAAAATCAGTGATATTTTTAATGATCCCAGAGCATTTGAAGGATATACTCTGTTTAGTCCCGAATATTCTACAAACACGCATTTGATCAATAACAGCGGGGAAATCGTTCACACTTGGGGGAGTAATTACATACAAGGTCTAGCTGTATATCTGCTGGAAAACGGGAATCTTATTCGTAGTGATCTTCCGGACTTTAATCCAACCTTTATATCGGGTGGAATTAGTGGGCGTGTTGAGATATTTGATTGGAATGGAACACTTGTCTGGTATTTTGAATACTCAACCGATCAGCATTGTCTGCATCATGATATTGAGGCGTTGCCAAATGGGAATATACTAATGATTGCCTGGGAGTATAAAACTGCTACAGAATCAATTGTCGCAGGCCGTAATCCCGATTTATTACATGATGGGGAACTATGGCCAGATCATATTATTGAGGTTGAGCCAACCGGCACCAGTGGAGGAGATATTGTTTGGGAATGGCATGTCTGGGATCATCTTATACAAGACTATGACTCTACGAAAGAAAACTATGGGGTTGTGGCAGATCATCCTGAATTAATCGATATCAATTTTGGTGGAAGACATGCTGACTGGAATCATCTAAATTCAATTGACTATAACGAGGAATTTGACCAGATCTTATTAAGTTCACACAACCAAAATGAGATTTGGGTAATCGACCACAGTACCACCGTTGAGGAAGCTGCAAGCCATACCGGAGGAAGATACAACAGGGGCGGGGATCTACTCTATCGGTGGGGCAACCCGCGGGTCTATCGTGCTGGAGGTCCAAGTGACCAGAAATTCTTTGGACAGCACGATGCACAGTGGATTGAATCAGGATGTCCCGGTGAAGGAAACATTCTGGTTTTCAATAACTGCAATAGGGGGCAAGGTTATCAGTATTCTTCCGTGGATGAAATTATACCACCTGTAGACGAAAACGGCAACTATTCCATAACGCCAGGTTCTGCATATGAACCAAAAAAGCAGATATGGATATATACCGCTGAAAATCCAGCTGATTTTTTTTCAGGTCATATTTCTGGTGCCCAGAGACTTCCTAACGGAAATACACTTATTTGTAGCGGGGCTAACGGTATTTTCTTTGAAGTAACCTTAAATAAACAGATCGTTTGGGAGTATGTCAATCAACTTCCAAATTTGATTGATAATCATGTGTTTAAAATCTGTCGCTACGCACCAGATTATCCAGGTCTTGAGAATTTATTTGACTAATGGTTCAACCTATGTAAAATGGCAGAAATAAGATTGTATTTTTGACAATTCCTATAGGTTCATATGGCGATAATATGCTACGCTAGTTCAACTTCCCGTTATTACTCATTAACGCGATTTTTTAATATGAAATTTACCTATGAAAAAACTTTAACTCTTTACAATGAATATAGCCGAAATAATCCTATGTCTCTATAGGGGAAAAGTGCATATGTCTATAAAAAAAGGAAAATACGTTTTTAATTCCGATTCTGCTGAAACCAAGTATGTTTCACCTGATGTCCAAATATCTGTCGTCACAACCCTAAAGGATTTCAAGGATTTTTTTCAGGTTCCATGGTTTGTATATCGGGATGATGTATATTGGGTTGCACCATTTTGGATTGAACTCAGGGACTTTTTTATGGAGAATAACCCATTTTGGACACATGCTGAAACACGACTTTTTGTTGCTTACCATGAGAATGTCATTGTTGGTAGAATTGCCGCAGTTGTTGATTGCAAATTTTGTGAAACAACAGGAGAAAAAGTTGGTTACTTTGGTTTTTTTGAGTGCATACAAGATTTTGATATTGCCTCAGCTTTGTTAGATGCTGCGCAAGAATGGCTGGATTCCAAAGGTATGTCTTTGATGCGTGGACCTATCAATGGTCGAATCGATATGGGGTGTGGTTTTCTATATGATAGTTTTAGTTCGACACCCCCTATTCTCTCATCTTATTCACCTAAATATTATTTGGATTTTGCAAAGAGATATGGAATGAAGAAACTGCGGGATCAACTTGTTTATTATCTTGATCTAACACAGCCGATTCCAGATTATCTTAAAAAATTGGCCAAGGGTTGCGAAGCAAAAGGTGTGAAAATTCGCAGATTTAATCGTTTACGGGCTGGAAGGGAAATAAAGTGGTGGGTTAAGATGATGGTAGATACATTTTCAGAACATTGGGGATATGTTTCTGTATCTAGTGACGAGGTGAAAATGAGATTTGGGGTCAAGCAAGCGAGATGGTTTGTTGATTCCAGACTCTTTTTAGTCGTTGAAATTGATAATAAACCTATTGCTTTTCAGTGGTCAACCCCGGATTACAATCAGGCCTTCAAAAAAATGAATGGAAAGTTGGGGATTGTTGAAATTTTGAAGTTTTTATGGTATAAACGAGGGATTAACCAAGGAAAATTTAATCTTATTGGTTGCAAGAAAGAGTATCGTAATCAAGATATTGGATCCTATATGAATTATCATACAATATTGGAAATGAAGAAGCGAGGATATACTGGTGTAGAGATCGGGTGGGTTGATGAATATAATATTGCATCACTAAAGATTATAGAGAAAACTGGTGCAAAACTGTACAAAAGATTCCGAGTTTATGAAAAAAACATTTAGGCCGATAAAACAGGGCATTCATGCAGGGAGGATGTCACCGGTTACCTTTTCCGTCCAATTATACATGGTTATGAAATTATCCTGATTATTTGTTGTATTTTTACCAGAAGTTTTATATTAAAATGTGTTATACAGATTTATATACTATTATCGGGGGAGATAAGATATGAAAAAGAAAATATTAGGTATTTTTGTATGTATGCTGTTTGTTATCAGTGCTTTCGGTGGCGTTTCACATGGCACAATTGAAGTAAAAACACTGGAAAATAATGATGTTAGTAGTACTGTCTTTCATCTAACAAATCCCAAGGACGTATTCGACAATAATCCAATGGAGAACAAGGAAACTGGAATGAGTGATTTTGTTTGTGATGCCGGTGCTCCACGGTATGGTTTTGTAGGTCAGATTATTCAGTTTGTAGGTATTGCATATGGCGGTACATTCCCATATGAATGGCTTTGGAATTTTGGTGATGGTTCTGATTCCAATGACCAGATTGCAGTGCACACCTATGATGATCCTAGTGTTTATGAAGTAACACTTAGTGTGACAGACCAGGATGAACATCATGATTCTGATTCAACAACAGCTACTATCTATAGAGATGATACGGATACTCAACCTCCAATAGTAAGTATTGATTCGCCAGAAAATGGAAGTATTATTCCGCCAGATGTGGTTCAACTTACTTTGATCGGAGCGGCTTCGGACGATGTTGGGATAGTTGCCTATGGAGGAATTCATGAATGGGATGGCGGCTCTTATGATACAGGTCTTCACTGGTTTCCAGAACCTCGTGAAAGTGGGTTGTTTGAATGGGATATTACATTACACGATGGATGGAACAGACTAACACTTTACATGTACGATGCAGGAGAAAACTATGGGTATGATGCTGTAACAGTCGAATACAATTCAGAAGGAAGAGAGTATTTTATGGGACTAGAGGTTGAGCCTCAGGGACAAGCTACATTAGACATAAGTGACGACATGCATGTACGTAACATTGGTGATTCCGGTGATGATGGTGTTTGGATTAACCTTAAAAATATGTATAATACCTATACATGCACTATAGAAAACCCGTTTGATTCTGCAGGGGCATCTGTCACAGCACAATTCAATGGCATGGTTGATGAAGATCCATTCTCGATGGAGGTAACGTTAGAACCTGTATCGGGTGATGACAACAAATACGGCATAAATGGAGTTCACCTTGGAACATCTGCCCGCTCAATAATTGCTTTTCGGGATGAAGAGGTTGTTTTCCATACAACAGTTGACGATGTGACAAATCTTGGTTATATAACTGTTGTAGATCCCATGGGGGATTGGTCCTTTGCTACTGCCGTAGATCCCACGGGGGGTCGGTCTCTTGCTTTTATTGTAGATCCTGTGGGAATTTGGTCCTTTAGAGAACAAGGAGTTGAAAACCTTCAAATAAATAAAATTATGGTCATTGGGGAAGGGGATACAGGTGACACAGCATTCTCAGATGTCTTGATGTATGCTACAGGCATAGATGAGTTTACAATGCTAGAGCAATATGCATATGCAAACGCCCCACCAAGTAAACCAGACATTGATGGCCCAACAGATGGAAAAGCTGGGACAGAACACACATATGTGATAAACAACACAGGAGTAAAAGAGTTATACTATTGCATAGACTGGGGCGATGGTTCCGAAGAGGAATGGATTGGGGTATACAGTCCAGGTGAAATGGCAACGGCAGAACATACTTGGACTGAACAAGGAACGTATGATGTTAAGGCCAAGGCAATGGATGCGTGCGGCTCACAGAGTGACTGGAGCACAATCACTGTCAGTATGCCGAAATCCAAGACCTACGTCAACGGGTTATTCCTTCGTTTCCTTCAGGATCATCCGTGCATGTTTCCAATATTGAGGCAATTACTGGGGCTATAAAGTAGTCCCAAAAATCTCTGTCTCTTTATTTTTTTCTTTTGTATCGTTATCCTCTATCTCCCCTAATCTTGTTTATGATTTAGTTAAAGAACTGACCAATAGCAAGGATGAAAACTCGTACTGGGCAGCATGCAGAGCATGTAGAAATCTTGTGAAAAAAGAGCCTATTAAAGTAATGGACTTGTTAAAAGTGGATGGATATAAATACAAAAGAAGAATACATAAAAGAAGTTGCATTTATTGAATCTCAAGATGGTTTTCATGATAGCCCACTATTTCTCTATAGGGAGGATTACTCTCAATACAAACCACGGGGGCACTACATGCAATCAGAGAAACTCAAACGTTATTTCAAAGCCATGATGTGGTACGGACGAATGTCCTTTTTGATGAAAGGTGGAAATCCCCATTGCCAATACTGTGATTTTCTGATATCTGAAGATGATGCAAAGATTCAAACAATTCAGGCAAGCTTGATAGCTACTACATTACCAAGCGTGACGATAGATGACGAATCCCTTGAAAACATATGGACAAGAATATACAAGGTTACGTCTTTCTTTGTGGGAACTGCAGATGATCTTACACCATATGAATATCTTGACTGCATAAAGGATGTTTTCGGATCGGAATTCAATGCGACCGAGCTTGCTAATGATACAAAACTACTAGAGTTGAAAGTGGAACTAGTACAACTCAGAAACCCAAAGATCTATGGTGGAACAGGAGAAATAGTCATACTTAAGCCACCGGGGGTGCCATTTACCATAGAGGATCTCAACGAAACACTTGACAAAACCAAAGGCATGCGGCTCATGGGACAACGATTTATACCAGATTCATACATGTTCCAACAACTGGTATTCCCTGCAGTAGATCCATTTACTGGAACAGGAGAACCATTTACCATGGAGTACACCGATGGAGGGCCTGCCCGTGTTTTTCCCAGAGGGCTTGATGTCATGGCAGTACTAGGATCAGACAGAGCCCTTGAAATCCTCGAAAACGAAGGCGACACAGAATATGAACACTACTATGAACAACTAAGCATGTTGCAGGAAAACTTCTCCAGCCTAAACATTACGGAATGGAACCGCAATCTATATTTCAGTTGGATATACACCCTAAAATCATTGTTAAAAGAGTACAACAACAGCTATCCGACATTTATGAATACAATCGCATGGCAGGATAAGGGACTACAGACAGCACTTGCATCTTGGAGTGAACTGCGCCATGATACAATCCTTTATGGAAAACAGAGCTATTCACCGACCAAAGCAACGTCATCAATTGAACCTCCAGAAAACCCCGTTGTTGGATATGTTGAACCAGTACCCGAATTCTACTTACGAATTCATGCACTAACCAAAATGACACGAGACGGACTAACAGACCTTAATGTTCTAAACGAAACAGAAACCAATAGATTACAAAGCCTAGAAATAATTCTCGAACGTTTGATTAGCATATCAAAAAAAGAGCTTGAAAACAAAGAGCTTACAGATTCTGACTATGAATTCATCAGAAACTTTGGTGAAAACCTAGACAGTATAGTAACTGGAGTCAAAAGTAAAGGAAAAGAAACAACGATTATTGCAGATGTACACACCGACACAAACACAGGACAAGTCTTAGAAGAAGGAGTTGGATATGTCGATCTAATTCTCGTTGCATATATGACTCCCAATGGCAACATCATAGTTGGCGCAGGTCCCGTTCTTAGTTACTATGAATTTAAACATCCAATGGATGATCGACTAACCGATAAGCAATGGGTCGACATGCTGCAAGGTGGGCAAACTCCAGATAGACCTGATTGGATTATCTCATTTGTATCAGAATAAAAAGTTCAAATTCCGGTTGCAAAACTTTCAATTTTTCTTTTTTCCCATGCATCTTCAGAAAGTGTGTTGTAAATATTTTCCTTAGGTGTGTCCTTTGACTGTTTTTCGGTATGAAACTTTTCTTCTTTTTTGCCTTCTTCCATTGCATATTTTAAAATAGTGTTTTTCTTAAGTTGCCAGTAATGCGTACGCCATGCTCTACCGTCGTATAATGTTGTTTCTTCCCGCCCAGTTACGATCATTCCTTCTTCCTCTAAGATGTAAAACAACTGCCTATCTTCAGGATCCAAGTAATTATCAATAATGCGGTCATCGTACCCAAATAGATCCAGGACAAATCCAGCGGTTCTACTGGCCCTTCTCATATCAACACTCATTCTGTTTGATATTGCTTTTGACAAGTCATTCAATGTTATAATTTTCATGCGAACTGCTCTCCCCCGCCAATATTTGTTATTTTGACAGTATTATATATTATGTAGCCCATAATATATATACATTTTTACTCTCTATGTCTAAAATCGCAACAACTGTTGCAATATAGTTGTAGAATCGATTTCCAGTCTTTATCCTGCACGGAAGATTACTAAAATGAGTCCTGCCTGGGCAGTGAGATACGAATAAAAGTTATTTTTAATACATCCAAAAACGGAGTAACACGCCCAATTTTTGATTTACATCACAAAAGATTTATATATAATCAACAATAAAACAGAATACTCAATGAAAGAAATATGGACATGCCCAAACTGTGGAGCGGAAATGAAAAGATTAACAGATACTTCGACTCTTTATCACATATGTCCAACATGTGGCTGTTCCATGGAGGGAAAAGAACAGAATTTTGATTCTGGCAGGATTTGTCCTAATTGCCATTATATATTGGATAACAGTATCGAATGTTCTCATTGTGGTTATGATTTAGGATCAGATTTTGACTAAAAGGGGATTTTACAGGAGAAACATTGTATAGAATGAGGGTGTTTTTTACTTTTGTATGTTCTGTCTGTTGGAGCAATACTTGGCAGGTTTACATTTTGACATTCCTAACCAAAAAACTTATTAACTAATTAGTTAATAGGTTAATACGTTGGTAATATGGAACTGCTAAATAAATACGAAAAACAAATCATAGAGCTATTAATTAAAAACGATAGAACATTATCAGAAATCTCATCTGAAATAGGTATTAGCAAACCAGCAACCTCCAAATATCTAAAAAAACTTGAAGAACAAAACATAATCAAAGGAGTTTATGAAAGAAATTCTATAGGAAGAACCATAAAATATAGTTTACAAAAATTCCATATGGTATTTTCAATAGATCCAAAAAATAAATCCATAATAGGCTTCAAAGCAAATGAACCCATAGATACTAATTACATTTATCTTGGATATATCCAACAAAAAGAATTTCGGGAAGAAGTAAAAAATTATCTTAAAGAAATCAACAAATTAAGTTTTGATAAATACATGATAATGCTATATGGATCTGTTGCACAGGGAACTGCTCATAGGAAATCAGATATTGATTTATTAATTCTAAAAGAAGATTGGTCAAAAAAAGAAGAAGATCAGGTTCTTGAAAAAATAGCAATTGCTTCAAATAACTGTGATCATCAGGCAAAACCACTTTTCAAAAGTATTAAAGAATTTGAAAATATGGATAAATCCTTACAAAAACAAATAAAAGAAAATAGCATTATACTCTTTGAAAAGGGTAGGCAATGGGGCAGAATAAAGCAGCAGATAAAAAGATACAAGATTATTACAATTTAAGTCTTAATTATTTAGAATCGGCAAAAATTAGTCTTAAACAAGAACTTTTTGAACCAGCGATGTTTAGTGCAATTCATGCTTTGGAACTAAGTCTTAAAGCGGCTCTTTTAACGAAAACAGATGAAGCGTGGAAGACACATAACGTTGGTGGACAGTTTGGTAAATATTTCAGAGAAGAAATTGGGGATAAAACCTGTCGTAAAATAAACATCATAACATCAAAATACAATCTTCCACGTTATCCAAATGAAAAAGTATTAGACTCTGAAGAGGTTGAAAAAGATATTAATTTTATTGAAGAGTTTATTGAGCACCAGATTGTGACTATTCTTTAAGTTGGAGCAAAACTTAGCAGGTCATGCGAACCTGGCGGGTTAAGGGGATTTTAAAGGATTATACAATAACACATCACACGTGTTACTATTTGTCCGCAACATCATTATCTGAACCTTGAGTTTTGTTCATCCCGTTAACAATTTTTTATAATAAGATGAGCGCCCCGTTTCAAGTATTTCCAGTATAATATCTTCTGTTACCTTGCCAACTCCTTTTAATTTTTGCAATTCTTCCTTCATAGTTGACAAAGGTTCTTTTAATTGCGAGATCGAATAGGCAGCATACCCATAAGGTGATTTTTTACCTTGCATTTTCAAAAGATAATCAATATGTTCCAATATAACAATAACTAAATCATTTTCACTCAATATATCTTTGTAAAGCGCAGGTGGAATACGTTGAGGTATCTTGTATTTTCTTGCAATAGTGTTAAACGTTAGATATATGGAACCGTAATATTCATCTATTGCACTTCCCCATTTGCTCTCACGATATATATTCTGATAGTCTACTATAAGATCAGGGTAATTTTTCTTAAGCACATTTAAAAAATAATCTTTCTGCCTTCCCTCTTTCAGAGTCATTCCACCAAAGACGATAAAGTCAATACCTGCCTCATGGGCTTTCCTAACTGTATCTCCTATCAACTTTGGTGAATCAGTTATGAAAGGAATAACCGGAAGCAAAAACATACCGCAGGCGATACCCTCACCTTTAAGAAATCTGATTGTTTCAAGTCGCGCACTAGGCGGCGGAACACCAGGTTCAAAAACTCGACTGATTTTATCATCTACTGATGAAAAACTAAAACTCACAATTGCCCTATTTCTTTCATTGATCTTTTTTATAATATCAATATCTCTCTTTACAAGAATCGATTTTGTAAGAATGTGGACTGGAAAATTTTTCTCATAAAGCAAATGAAGCGTTTTTCTGGTCAACTCATATTTTTTTTCAGCTGGTTGATAACTATCGCCAACACCGCCGCCAACACCTACATAACCCTTCTTAAAAGGAGTACGTTTCCTTCTTGGATCTAATTCTCTCCGAAGGATCTCAATAGCATTTATTTTTACAACTACGTCTTCCCCAAATTCTCCATCAACTTGATATTTCTCAGATCGGCCATCACAATATACACAGTTA
>Ga0255385_10069_pt1 | contig 13445 bp, 11 predicted proteins | sample ANMaggSeSYBR01G3_FD_182103 | JGI IMG/M metagenome (GOLD analysis project Ga0255385, IMG submission 182103) | Sediment cell enrichment communities from methane seep in Santa Monica Basin, California, United Staets - ANME aggregate JGI... | ecosystem: Environmental > Aquatic > Marine > Cold seeps >...
GTATGTACCTGTATGGAATTATAACGAAGGCGACTGGATCGAGGTCAGCATCAATGGAAAAAGCCTGGGCAGGTCAAGCGAACCTTCCTATGTGTCTGCATGGGGGATTTGTGATTATGTCGTAAATGTTACAAATGAATTATCACCAGGGATGAACACTGTATCAGTAACTTATCATAACACAAACGGTGCACCGTACAGCATTATCCTGGTGGCAGTGTATAATGATACTACCATGCCACAAACCCGGTTCTGGATCGCAGAAGGGAACCATGCCCTATCCCAAAGGTCTAAAATAGACCATGCAGAGGTAATATTCAAGGATGATGGTGATATCCCGATAGAGACAACAAATGCCACCCTCTGGACAATGATGATAGCAGGTAATGAGGGTGAGATCGATAAGTTATATTTTAATTCCAATCTGCTGGGTGAGGATGTTGGCAGGAGAAAGTCCGGTGCATACTTTGACCTGGACAGGTGGGATGTCGCAGAGTTTGTTGATACTGCCAATAATTCAGTCTTGTTCGAGCGTGGGGATGAGTCATATATCCATCCTTTTAATGCAGTTCTTTTTGTAGAATTCATGGAAGACCAGGGAGACGATTACATTAAGATCTACCCAATGGCCAGATCAAAAGGAGAAAATTTACCAAGAGCAGTTATTATGGTCCTGGTTATTTCAGTAATATTCCTGGTATACAGGGTAAGGAGTAAAAAGTGAAGCTAATAGCCATTCTCATCTTACTGATCTTTTTCTTGCCACAATTAGCAGCGGCTGAACTTGAAATCGGCATGGACATACCCTTGAAGAACAAGGAAATTTACCAGGAAAACAGACTGGTTGCCGGTGTATCATGGTATGAAAGGGGCCAGGTTGTCCTGACCAATACAGGGGATGAAAGGCTGCACAATATCCTGGTGTCTGTGGATGTCCCGCTTCAAATGGATATAGAGATCCCGGTACAGGCAATGAAAAATATCAGTGCTGATAATAACACTGTAACAGCTCGGGTAGGGGAGTTGGGGCCAGGGGAATCCATATCATTTATTTTCAGTGTAAAGCCGCCCGAATCGATCGAATTCAGGAAAAAGGGAAGTTTTGCAATATCAACCAGCTACGAAGACGCTACAGGTATCCATTCCACCAGCTATACCCATGTTGTTGAGGTTGTCCCTCCACCTTCATGGATAACCTACGGCACTGTGCTGGCAAGCATATGTATCATTTTACTGGCCTTTTTAGTTGCCTGGAAGTTCAATGTGCTTGAGCAGTTCACTACCATTGACCTTATTACCATAGCCCTCCTGGCTGGCCTTATCGGTGTTGTTTTCAGGTGGTTCTGGCAGACATTCAACGACCTGCTGGGTCCCCTTGGCGGACTGCTTTTTACCATACCCACTGCCGTGTTGATGATAATAGCACTTCAGATTGTAAGAAAGCCGGGTACTGCAACGCTGCTGTTCACTGTTGTAGAACTTGTAGCGCTTGTGGTGTGGGGCTCCAATATCACTGTATGGATGGGGTGGTATATGACAGAAGGCATAATCGTGGATATTCTGGTATTGTTATTCAAGAAAGATTATGCAGACAGGCGAAGCACGGCTATAATCTATGCTGTGTCGAGGAGTGCCTATGCTTACTGGATGTTCTATTTCTTTTTTGCACCTGCTGTCTGGAAGGTATATTATGCCCCCTGGTATGCCTGGGGAGAAGTGGGTATTGCCGCCATCGGCGGCCTGATTGGGGGGGCTATAGTATACGATATTGCTAAAAAAGTGAGAGGAGCTATGATATAATATGCAACCTGAAAAGTTAAAGATAAAACTTGAACACTGGGCCCAGCATAATAGCAGCCATGCAGACGGCTTTCGAAAGCAGGCACAAGAGACAGGAGAGATGGGACAAAAGGATATTGAAGCAGAACTGTTACTGGCTGCCAGGGCTATGGACACGGCGGGCAGCCATCTTCAAAGGGCAATAGAAATATTGGAAGATTCACAGGATTGAGGAGTGAGTAACTTTTTGTTAGATGTTATAACAATCAGAAAATATCCGGAGACAAAGTGAAATATTATGAAGAATGTTTTAATTATTCTCATTGTCCTAATGCTGTTTATATTCATTCCGGCAGTCCAGGCGAGCTATTCACATGGCGGCATACCGTTTACAATCGCTTCACAAGGCACAGTTAATGGTGGAGTATATATCGACGGTGGTCACGGCCTGGAATTCCCGCCTTATTCCATGGAATTTGATGTGCCGGATGGTCATATAAGGTGGGCACGCCTGTATGTTGGTATCTGGGGTGGCAAAGAAGAATATGAAGGGTGGGTACAGGTTGACATGAACGGCAAAAGCATGGATAAAGTACCACTGCTTGGTATTAATGATGACAGCTCAAACGTGTACTGTTCAGGCCATGGGGTTTACTGGGTATACTATGATGTAACTGATATTGTTGTAAACAATGAGAATGCGGTGATTATTGAAACAAGCCAGGGAGAATCCGGTAATAAGCTTGACGGCAGGGTGTATGGTACTGTACTTGCCGCAGTCTATGAAGACAAGAATGCACCAGAGATCACCTACGAAATATATGACGGGAATGTGAATCTACATAGTGGGGGATGGAGCGGGATGCAGGAAAATATGAATTGTGAGACATCTGTATTTTTCAATGATATGCAGGACCAAAACGGTCTTAACGGAGCAGATATCACAGTAGTTTACCTGACAAGTTCAAAGGGCCTGCCTGATTATCTGCAATTTAATGGTCACCAGCTTGGGACCACACCCCAGTATCTCCTTGATATGGGATACCAGACAGGAGTAACGGATATTGCCAATGAGGTAAGTGGTGATGCCTGTTCCGGTTCAGGTATTAAAAGCAGTTATTTTGATATTGAATGCTTCGATGTGCTTGAATATACACAGACAGATAATATTCTTACATTCCTTTTAGGACGTGACCTTGACGGGGATGGAGAGATCGGTGATAATGAAGGTGAAGACTATCTGCACCCGGTCATCGCGTCGCTGGTATTGAAGCACAGGACAGCTGCTGATCCCGGACCGGATCTATCAATAGAAGTTGAGATGGATGAAAAAAATCTTATTGAGGGAAATGATGTTGAGATCCCGGTGGTGATAGGTAATCCTGGTGAACTGCATGAAGGAATGGTCAGGATCAGGCTGGATGTTGACGGCAGTGAGGCTTCAACGACAGAGGTGTATATGGATGCCAGTGGTGTTGTCAGGTCAACGATCAACTGGCATGCTACACCAGGGTCCCATCTCCTGGAGATGATAGTCGATCCGGAAAATGTAGTACAGGAGTCGAATGAAAATAATAATGCATATGAGGCAGAAGTAGATGTCAATACCAGACCCGATTTGTCGATTTCCATAGGAGAACCCAAAAAGACCGAAGACGAAAACAACCTGGCCAAAGCATCATCAGCGTTATTGATGCTACTGGTTATTGGAAGTCTTAGAAGAAAAAAAGCCTTCTTGATGGCAGTTCTTCTTGTAGTTGTATGTTTAAGCGGATGTACCGGACCCGGTACCGAATACCAACAAACAGACTATCAGGTTCCCATAGTCATTGTGAATAACGGGGAGTCACCAGCCAGACAATTTGATATCAACTTATATATTGATGAAGAAAAAATTGCGGCACTGCATATCCAGGAGCTTAACGGCAGTTCTTCACTGGAAGAGGAAATGATGGTAACGGTTGCGGGGGGCGAACGTACCCTAAAAGCAATAGTAGACGAGAAGAACTATGTAATTGAATCAGATGAGGAAAATAATGTGGATGAAATCGTATTTAATTTTACTTAGTCTCCTGATAATAGTTATTTTTCCGGTATCGGCATCATATGCCGGAGACAAGCCGCTGACAACTGTTTATCATGATGTACACAGGGGCGGTGTCGAATTTACCCTTGGCAACAGCAAATACAGTGGAGAGATGATGTCAAATGATACCTACACGGTTGACTTTGAAGTTGCAGTTCCAGCCAATGCAAGTATCAGGTTTGCAAGGGCATATGCGTACTGGGTATGGAGTAAAAAAAGCCTGGAGGGTATATATCCTGTAATGAATGCATCAGTCATGCATCACGGTGTTGCAAGCCCGGTGTCACATGATTCGAGATATACTGATACCAAAGGATTTGCAGCGAGGTACGACTTCTTTTCAGGCACAGATGTATATGACCTGACCAACCGGATACACGAAAATGGCACTTATTCGATATCATTAAGGAATTCGGCCAACGATGAGCGGACATTGTGTTTACAGGGAATCGGACTGCTCATAATCTATGAATACCAGGACTCGCCAGTTATCGAATACTGGGTCAATGAAGGTTGTGATATGATCTATGCCGAACATGGTATCACCCCGGAAATGGCGACAACGACCACATATTTCAAAGGTGGGATAGATACGGAAAAAGTGAGCAGGGCATACCTGGTAACTGCTTCTCCGTCAGGTGGTTTAACCCAGGGCGCAAAACAGACTCGCAATAAGCTTTATTTTAACGAGAAAGCAGAAGTCACGCCCATTCTGGGCGATATTATCAGGATATTATTCGGCAGCGGAAAAGTCTGGAAAGACATATACATGACAAGTGAATCAGTCCAGATCGCTATTGACGAGCGGGAAGTAACAAATTACCTGAAACCTAAAGATAATTTTGCCAGCATACAGGACAGCGGTGATTACATGTTGGTAACAAATGCGATTCTAGTGCTGGAGTTTGAAGGAGAAGAGAAAGCAAAAGGGAATAAAACGGCAGGTTTTGGACTACTGGCAGGGATTATTGCAATGTCTATTGCTTATGTGGCAGGTAAAAGGTGAGTAACAATGTGGATGGTTGAGACACGGGGACTGGTAAAGTACTATACTTTTGGTTCAGGGAACCAGGTGGTGGCGCTGAGTGATATAAACCTGACTGTTGAAAGCGGCGAATTTATTTCGATAATGGGACCATCCGGGTCAGGGAAATCTACACTGCTAAATATTGTAGGATGCTTGGACAAGCCTACTGCCGGTGATGTCTATATAGATGATGTGAAGATCGACTACGGGAATGCCGGCAGTCTCGTGAAACTGCACAGGCAGACAATGGGTTTTGTCTTCCAGGGATTCAACCTCATATCAACAATGAATGCCATAGAGAATGTATGGTATCCCATGTATTTCAACAAAGTTCCAAAGCCGGAACGTAAGAAGAGGGCAGAAGAACTGTTGGAATCCGTGGGACTAAGGGACAGGGCGCTTCACCTCCCTTCAGAATTATCCGGAGGTGAACAACAGCGAGTGGCCATTGCCCGTTCACTTTCAAACCATCCAAGGCTGATCCTGGCAGATGAACCGACAGGGAACATCGACTCCAGGACCGGAAAGAAGATCATTGACCTTATGAAGAAGCTGAATAAAGAACAGGGGATCACATTCATTGTCACAACCCACGACATGGTAATGGCTAACAATGCTGATAGGGTGATAACAATAACGGACGGTGAGATCGTTGATTGAGTCATTCTTACTGGCAATTAGGCAGCTTCAAACCAAAAAGGTCAGGACATTGCTGATCTTGCTAGGGATATCAGTAGGTGTAGCAGCCGTTGTCGGAGTTACATCCCTGGGTGAGGGGATCCGTGTCAATGCAGTTGGTGAGATCGAAAAATCCCATGACCTGACCTTGATAGAGGTATCCCCTGGAGTCAGTAATGGAAATATTATCCTGATAACCGAATCAAAGGTACGTGCGGTAAGGGAATATGGGTCCATAGTTGACCCATATGTTAAGGATGCATATGTGACACCAAATAAGACATATTTTGAGGCTAATGGTATTTCAGCGAAATACATGGATGCCAAAGACCTGAAGCTTGAATCCGGAGTGTGGTTTGAGGAGGGAACATACCAGATAGTGCTGGGAAGTGATATAGGAGAAAAATTCAGTAAGATCGAAGGGGCCAAGATCGGAAACGCCATAGATGCCAGGATCAGGTTGTACCAAGAAGAAGGCAGGGCGATAGATAAGGATATTACCTTCATGATAACAGGCAGGTTAAAACCTACAGGGACCGAAACCGATGATCAGGCATTCATTGATATAAATATGGCGAAAGAGCTTACCGGGAAAGATGTTTATGACGGCATTATGGTTAAACTGGACAAGTCCGGCCAGACTCAGGCTGCAAGAACTGCCATTGAGAAACTGGGCCTGACCTGCTATAGTGCTCAGGATGAAATAGATTCGGTCAACAAAATAATGAACGCTGTGACCCTTGTGCTTGCTTTCTTTTCGGGCATATCATTGATCGTGGGTGGGCTCATGATAATTAATACGATGATCGTCTCGGTGTATGAACGGACCCATGAGATCGGAATTACCAAGGCTATAGGGGCATCAGAACTGGATATAATCAAGTTGTTCCTATCCGAATGTATTATCATAGGCGTACTGGGTGGCATACTTGGCGACCTGCTTGGGATTATTTTTTCTTTTTTAATAGACAGTGTAGGCAGGCCCATGCTGGTAGCACAGTTGGGGATCGCGGATTTCGAACATTTAACAGTAATAAATATGCAAATACTTGCTGCCGGATTTTTGATATCATTGGTCATATCCGTTATTGCGGGCATATACCCGGCATGGAGGGGTGCAAAGCTGGATCCGGTCAAGGCGTTACGACAGCTTTAGGTGGTAATGAACGTCAACAGGATCATTATTTACGATCTATCCACTGTTTGCGTTCTACTATCTGTCAAAGACGGGGTATAATACATTTTGTGTAACCCTTTTTACAGAAGTTCACAGTGCTATTTTGAGATCGTTTGAAATCCTTTGATTTAGATTTTTCCATCAAATAAAACCTATTTTCCTTATAATAGCTTCATTAATGATTTTAATCAATTTATAAATCTTATCTCCAAATCCCAATACATTTAACCAATCGTCATCTCCATGATCCAAACCTGCTCGGCTATATGGGCTTGTATTTATATATGTTCCCTCTTCGATTTCGTAAAAGTTTCTAAAAAGCGTTTGGCAACTGGAATAATCATTTGCACCTTCTATTGACTTGAACCGTCGATTGTTATTATAATTAGCTTCCATTGTTGAATACCAACATTCTAATTTGTTGTTAGTTTTAGGTATTCGAACATCATCCATGAAATAAGTTAAATTGGGAAAATATGCCTTAGTTTTCATTATTAGTCCATCGATTGCTTCATCTTTACCCAATTCACGTTTCATTATGGAATATAGCCTTTTTTCGTATCCACTTCAAAAAGCAGGGTAAAATGCATAATCGGATTATATAAATCTTACTTTCCGCACATCTCATTGGGCTTTTAATCGTATTTATTTCTGTTGACATCGGATCAAGAATATTCAGTATAAACACTCTGGGGCATCTTTAATAAATCCAAAACAAGTGCTTGGACATCATTCAGTTTTGGGTTGAACGATTTAACCAGTACTCCATTATCAGTAATATGGTGACGCTGCATATTGTTGAATAAATTCAACACCTTATCCGTAGTAGGTGAAATGCATTGACGCTTTTCAGGATATATTGGAATTCCTTCTAATCCAGCCTTTTTCATGTTTAATCTAATTTCGCGTTCAATCATTGACTGAACTAAAAGGGCAATGAAAAAGACAAATAACAAAGCTTCAACACGAGTGATGTTTTTCAAGAGAACAGGTGCTATACCATATACTGTCTTAAACTGCTCATGACGTTTCTCAAGCTTTGGTTGATACTTGTATTTCTCCAATATCTCCTTGAGCGAAATATCGTCACAATTCGTAATCAACGGAAACATACCATCGCTGCAAGCGTCGGCTTTCACGTTTGAATTATTGATTTCCCAGTTAACCTGGAAACGGGTACGCCCAATAGCTATATATCTGGTATTGGGTCCTGGACGGCCCCTTTTTTCCTGCTTATGGGTTGTCTCAATCTTCTCAACTACATTTGGGTCAATCCAACGATTTGCACCCACCTTTTCTACAATTTTTTCCGCCTCATTTGATACCGCTTGTTTTGTTTTCAGTCGGCACCGGTTGCTTTGAAGTCGCTTCTGTAATCCCTTCAAACCTGATATCGCCTTGTTTATTGTATTTTGCCGATTTTTCTGGTCATGTCTGGTCTTTATAGAACTCCACACCCATGCAATCCTGAATCCCTCTTTTGACGGTATAGGTGATTCCACCATTCGCCATGTTTCAGGTGTGTCATTCTTCTTTCTTGGATATTGAACTCTATAAACTTCATCCCATGACACTTTGTTATCGATAATATGTTCTCTGAACCATTTATCTTCACTCCTTGTACGTGGCATAACCGTAATAAAAAAGCCATCCTCCCCCTCAATGTATCTCATTGTTTCAGATACACACAACTTACTATCTGCTACATAAATGAAGTCAGGACTTCCTTTTAGTTTTCTGAGTGTATCCCAGATTTCAACATGTGTTGTATCATCGGTCCTGTTTCCGTCATAACCCTTATAGTGTATAGGAACTGCACCGTCTGATGTAACTGTTAGATCAAAAACAAGTTGTTTTAAATCTGGCCTATGGTCCTTGTTATGGCCACGAGTGACTTTAAGTGTCACTTTACCTCGCTTTTTGTCACCATTTGCATCTTCATATCTCCCCTGAAATGTTATTGAAGTTGAATCATTGTGAAATTGGTCCATCTTAAGATCAAACTCGCGGACTGCTTTAAGGACAATTTCAGTCATAAGACTGGCTCGGTCAGTGTCGAACAATTTTTCAAGAGCCCTACCAATTCTGTCATCGTTGATATAATCAACTTGTTCAGGTTTGAGATTAAAAAGCTGGGGGTCAAAAAGTGTTACCCAATCTTTGAATCCATAAACCGGCAGACGGCCTATTATAATATTTCTCAAAAGCATGCCAATGGATGTATATGGCATAATGTGGTTGCTTGGGTCCGCATGTGGCATTGCACATTCTATAATCTCATCAAGGCCTAACCTATCGATGAAGTGATTTATGATTGGTAATGCGTCTATTGTTTCCGATTCTAATTCAAGTGATTCCGCATTATTCATATTCTTCACCTGACTTGTGCGAATTTGATTTACAATATATTCTCCAGACCAAGAGCAATAATGTCACACTTATTGGGATAATAACCAAAAACTATATAAAGATATCTATAGATATCTATAACTGTGAGACAAATAAAAATAATGACGGAAAATCTCGTTCTAAGCGAAAGTGTAGAAATCGTATATGAAAAGAAGATTACACCATTTGGAACATCGGCAAAGATTGATGCCCCTAAAAAATATAGGGGTTGGAGAGCTTACGTCATTATTGTAAAAGACTAATCACTTTATGTAGTCCCACAACCGGAAATTGGTTTAACTTAAATACGATTATAACGGTTTTGAGATGTGCGGAAAGTAAGTTATACAGAGGGATATACACTATCCTCTTGACATCCCATTGGACAGAGCTGTTGTTCTTTCAGGTCCCAGAAGGTCAGGTAAGACATATCTTATGTATATGGGAATCGAAGAGCTTTTAGCGCGTAAAGAGGATATAAACAGTATATTGTATGTGAACTTCGAAGATTTAAGACTAGTGGGTGCAGCGTCACAAGACCTGAACACACTTCTCGAAGTATTTTTTGAAATTTATCCTGACAGGAATGAAAAAACCTGGTTATTTCTTGATGAGATACAGGTAATCCCTGATTGGGAACGATTTGTAAGGACACTTGTTGATATGGAAAATGTCAATGTGTTTGTCACTGGTTCATCATCTAAGCTTATGAGCAAAGAAATCGCCACAAGCATGAGGGGAAGAAGCCTGACATACAATGTATATCCCTTCTCTTTTGCCGAAGTCTTAAAAGCAGGCAAATTTGAGTATGAAGAATATCTTTCATCAGCGCAGATGGGGGAAATAATCCAAAAGTTAGAAGATTATGTCAGGTACGGCGGATTTCCTGAAACAGTGCGTTACAGGGAAGAGTGGGACCGGATATTGAGTGAGATAGTAGATGTGACAATATTCAGGGATATTGTGGAAAGGTATGATGTGAAAAACATAAAGATGCTGAAACTATTCCTAAATGCTATATTCAATTCAAAGGAATTTTCAATCCATAAGTTTTATAATTTCCTTAAATCGCAAGGCTATAAGGTAAGCAAGAATACGCTGTATACTTATTTCGGTTATTTTGAAGATTCATTTATTGTTTTTCCACTCAAGAGGTTCTCTTATTCTTACAAAAATATAGAATCAAGTATATCAAAGATGTATCTTGTTGATAATGGACTACTGTCCCTGCAAGGTATACGGGACTATGGGAGGCTTATTGAAAACATTGTTTTTATTGAACTGAAAAGGAGAAACAAAGGAGATCTGTTTTACTATAAGTCTACATCTGGCAGGGAAATTGATTTTACCATTAAGGAGGGGAAAAATGTCTCTGAACTTATACAGGTATGTTATTTGCTTGATGATTTTGTGACAAAAGAGCGTGAAGTAAGAGCTCTCCTGCAAGGTTCAGAGGAACTTAAATGCGATAATCTGCTAATCATTACTTGGGATTATGAGGCGGTTGAAATTGTTTCCGGGAAAAAAATAAGATATGTTTCTCTGTGTAAGTGGCTTCTTGATTAGTGTTTTGTTCTTGCACAAACCATAATAGCGGCGTTAAGGGGTTGTGATAAACGTGCCTTAAAGCATAATAGAAAAGGACAAATAACCACAGCAATTCCCGGCCTCTTATTTTGTTTTAATCCAAGCATTCTGGAATAATACCTCTGCTTGTAGTTGATTTTCCGTATGATGTAGCGAATGGAAGCACGCAATATTATAAAATGTTTACGAAGAAATGAAAAATAAAACATTCGCTTGTATGCGTTTACAGCCATAACGTGAATTGCTGAAACAATCACTGAATTAAAAAATATTCGTGCAGACCTTGATCTTCTTACATATCTGTACTCAAAACTCGTGGAAAAGCTAATTCCAGAAGAAGAACCAGAAGTTGAAGATTTAAAAGCAATACATAGCATTGATAAAATAGCTTCGGAATCAGAACTTCTAAAGGTATTTGATACATGGCTTTTGAAATAAATATTAAATAAATATCGTTGAAATTTATCTTATCATCACAAAAACATGAGAGAGAACATCTCAAAAAAGCGATTTTTATTTTAAAAACCAATCCTATTCCTGTAAGATATCTTGATATTGTCAAGCTAAAGGGTGAAAAAAATAAATATCGCATACGTAAAGGGAAGTTCAGGATAGTTTATTTCAATCGTTATACCCCACAGCTCTGCTGCGGTTGGGTGTGCCGGCGTAACGTTTGACTCAGACCCCTCCCTTAAACTTCTCATCAACTATTATCCCGGAAATAACAGTCTCCGGATAATTCCCAGTCTCATCCTTCTCAGCAGACTTCACCATATCCCACACAGTCAACAGTCCCACCGAAACCCCGTACAGCGCCTCCATCTCAACCCCGGTCTTGCCTACCGAGCGCACCTCAACAACAGCACTCACCCTCTCATCAGCCACTTCAAAGTCCACATCCACATGAGTGATAGGTATCTGGTGGCACATTGGTATAGTATCCCAGGTGCGCTTCACAGCCTGCACCGCTGCAATCCTTGCGGTATCCAGCACGCTGCCCTTTTCAACGGTAAGACTCCTGATCGCCTCAATAGTGGCAGGTTTAAGCCTGATATATCCCGAAGCCACGGCACGCCTGGTGGACTCGGCCTTTTCGCTAATATCCACCATCCTGGCCCGGCCTTCGTGTATGTGTGTAAAAGTCCCGTCCATGTTCAATCTTTCCTTTCAATCGATTCTGATGTGTTTTCGCTGCTGGTAATCCTCCAGTGCATTTGCCAGGTCGGCAGAAAGTGCCTCTGCCTCTTCCAGTTTCAGTTTCAGTACAGTCTCATCCTCACCATGCCGCACCACCAGCCTCACCCGGTTGCGTTCCAGTTCTACTAACAATTCCCTCATAATCTAGTCTCCTGTTCAAATCTTCATAGCAGCCGGGATCTTATCTATCACATCAGTTGCAGTAAGCCCGAGCCCCAGTTCATCATACACTATATCACCTGATCGCCCGCAGATATATGCTGAGGCTACCGCAGCTTCGATTCCTGTGTATCCGGCGAACAGTGCCCCCGTAATACCGGCCAGCACATCCCCGGTACCGCCAACTGTCATGCCGGGATTGCCTGTGATGTTGACCCTGTTGGCCTGGCCGTCTGAGATAATATCTTCAGGGCTTTTCATCATGGTAACGACACCGTTCTCCCGCGAGAACCTGTTAACAAGACCGATTCGCGCCTCCCGGTCAACAGGTATGTCTTCACCACTAAAATTTTTAAATTCACCAGTGTGAGGTGTTATTATCATGTTACAGCCATACTGATCCAACGGCTTTTCAAGGGCAGCCAGTGCATCGGCATCAACCACGACTTTATCACACAGTGGCAGGATATCACGCACAGCCGCAGCCGTCTTATCATCCCTGCCCAGCCCCATGCCTATCACAACCACATCGTGGACCTTTATCAGTTCTTCCAGCACAGGGATATCCTTTTGACGCAATCGTTTTTCAGAGAGTTTCCTAACTATCAGGTTAGGTGAAAAGGATGCAATGATCTTCGAAACGCTTTTTGGGGCTGCCACAGTTACAATATCGGCCCCTGTTCTAAGTGCAGCCATTGCCGCCAGGGCAGGTGCACCGCTGTATGCCCCGCCGCCGATCACCAGCACACGACCACCATCACCTTTATGACTGTCATGACCGCGCCCGCTTACCAGTTTCACGTCACCTATACCCACTACAGTTTCTGCTTCTGGCGGGATGCCGATATCTGCCACTGCAATCTCGCCTACAAACTCTTGATTATCCACCTTTATCAAACCCGGTTTTGGCAAATAGAAAGTAGTGGTCACATCCGCGTATACCGCCTTTTCGAACTTACCGCCGTCAGGGTCCATACCTGAGGGGACATCCACAGATACTACTTTTGCTTTTGAATCGTTTATCAGGTCAATGGCAGTGTTTTCAGGCTCCCTGATGTGACCTTTGATACCGGTGCCAAACACGGCATCCACGATAACGTCACATTCTGAGAAATATTCAGGTTTAAGTCCGGATACATCAGTTACTTCAATTACAGGTATACCTGTCTTTTTAAGGATGGAAAAGTTCCGGGCAGCTTGCCTAGTCTTGATCTCATCCGATTTTCCCAGGAGTAATACCGTAACCTCATAGCCTATCAGGTGTCTGGCAGCCACAAATCCGTCCCCGCCATTGTTGCCGCGCCCGGCCACTACCAGTACACGCTCCCTGGTAGGAAGGTTCATAACTTCTGCCGAAACTGCAGAAC
>Ga0255385_10071_pt1 | contig 13352 bp, 6 predicted proteins | sample ANMaggSeSYBR01G3_FD_182103 | JGI IMG/M metagenome (GOLD analysis project Ga0255385, IMG submission 182103) | Sediment cell enrichment communities from methane seep in Santa Monica Basin, California, United Staets - ANME aggregate JGI... | ecosystem: Environmental > Aquatic > Marine > Cold seeps >...
CCCTACCAAATTGGTAAGGGAGTTATTCATTATCAACGAAAGGTCGCTTCCGATGTAAGTCACATTATCCAATCCCGTCAAACTGGTCAGCTCCTCGTTTCCTTCTATCTTCAAAAATCCACCAATAGAAGTAATGTTATTTAATCCGCTTAAATCAGAAATAGAATTCCCATTCGATGACCCGATTTTAACATCTCCTTCAATATTTGTACAATCCGGGTAATTGTATTTGAAATTATCAATCTGAGCCTGGGTGCTGAATGTAATACCCTCAGGGAGGCAGGAACTTTCACAGGCTTCTTTTATCTCCTCCACGCTATTACAGCCAGGTGCATTATCATAAATAACGATTTTTCCATTGGGGCTTACCAGGTATTCACAGATACTTTGAACTTCACATTTGGATAAGATAGTATTAATAAAAATGCATAGTTCATTTATCGATCCGGCATCAATATTCTCAAGGCCTGTTAAACTGGTCAGCAAATTGTTGCCTTCAATGTAAATTTTTCCCCCAATGGAAGTGACATTATTTAATCCCGTAAGATTTACCATACGGTCATAGTCTTCAATATATAAATCCCTTCCAATGGAAGTTAAATTGTTCAATCCCGTAAGATTAACCATAACAACGTTATCCTCAGCCCAAAAGTCCCCACCAATGTAATTCAAATTAGCTAGAGCCGACAAATTAGTTAAGGAATAGCAATCCTCAATTCTGAGTGTTCCTCCAATGGAGGTTAAATTATTCAAACCTGTCAGATTTTTTAGTGAGCGTGTCCTAATTAATACACTGTCTCCTACTGTATTCAAATTGCCTAAGCCTGATAAATCAGTTGGATCATCAGGTATGTTGAGCGTAAGTGCCCCTCCAATAGAAGATAACTTATTCAACCCTTTAAGATTTAATAATCGGGGTACCTCATAAATATTAAGACCTCCCCCTATCGCAGTTATGTTATGCAAACCAGTAAGGCTTAACAGGGTGTTAATTTTCTCAATACAAACATTTCCACCAATGTATGTCAAAACTTCAAGCCCTTTTAAATTGGATATATCATCACCGGTAATATCAACAAATCCTTCAATTTTAGTACAGTTGGGATAATTGATCTGGAAGCTGTCAATCTGGGATTGTTTTATGAAGATGATGCCTTCGGGCAGGCAGGATTGGGAAAATACAGAAACATAGTTGAAAAATAGAATTAGGATAATAATAGCAGCAATACGTATTGATTGCAGGTTTTTTACCCGGAATTTAACCTGACCGTAGGCGAGATTTGCCAAAAAGAAAAGTAATATGAGAGAAATTATCTTGAATTTCATCTGTTTAAACTTTTTCCAGACATGCATAGAAAGTTACTATGGAATAAAAGTACAAATAACTAATAACATTCGCTGGTTAATAATTTTAAAAAGCCACGCTGTTTAGGCTTCGGGGTTTTCATATTTTCGTAGCATACTATTTTTTTCAAATCAGAGTTTTCAATTAAACTCATAACTATTTTAGATGAATATTAAACGAATTGCAGGAATTATCTTACTTGTCGTTGGAGCGGCTGCCATTATTCTATTCTCAAGACTATCATCAAATAAAAACAGCCCATCGGAAAAATTGATTGAGATTACCGAAGAATATATTCCTCAAATGGCCTACGGGATTATCATAGATTCGCTTGTAGTTTATAAAGATAAAATCAGGAAAAACCAGTTCCTGGCCGATATTCTCCTGGCTTATAAAGTAGATTATCAAAAAATTGATTTACTGTCGAAAAGATCGAAAAAGGTTTTTGATGTCAGGAAAATAAAAGCAGGAAACAGATATACTGTTCTTTGTTCAAATGATACTATACAGGATGTTCAGTATTTCGTTTATGAAAGCTCTGCAACATCTTATGTCGTTTTTGACTTGAGGGATTCTGTCCATGTTCATGTGGGAGAAAAAGAAATAGATGTCAGGCTGAATACAACTTCGGGAACTATCAGTTCATCTTTATGGAATGCCATGGTTGAAAATAATGCTGATCCGAACCTGGCCAATGAATTGTCAGAGATATATGCATGGGCTATCGACTTTTTTGGTATCCAGAAAGGTGACTATTACAAAGTTATTTTTGAGGAGTTATTTGTGGAGGATGAGTGTATTGGTATTGGGAAAGTTTATGCAGCGCTTTTTAACCATGCCGATTTTGATTTCTATGCTTTCTACTTTGTTCAGGACAGTATCGGAGATTATTTTGATGATGAGGCCAACAGTATGAGAAGAACATTTTTAAAGGCACCGCTCAGGTTTAAAAGGATCAGTTCGCGATTTTCTCATAGTCGCCTTCATCCAATACTTAAGGTCAGGCGGCCCCATCATGGAGTGGATTATGCAGCAGCCTATGGAACTCCCGTCCATGCGGTGGGTGAAGGTGTAGTGACATTTGCAGCACGGAAAGGCGCCAATGGAAATATTGTAAAGATCAAGCATAACGGAACCTATACAACTGCATACCTCCATCTGTCAAAATTTGGCAAAGGAATTAAACAAGGAGTTCATGTAAAACAAGGAGATGTAATTGGATATGTTGGCAGCACCGGACGTTCTACAGGCCCCCATCTTGATTTCCGGTTTTACAGAAACGGAAAGGCTATTGATCCATTAAAAGTTAAATCTCCTCCGGCTAAACCGGTTGATACGGTAAATCTGGATGAATACCGGACAATCGTCGAGAAATATCAGGAACAATTGGACAGTATCACTGTTCGAGAAAACGAATCCGTGGTAAACGTGGAATAGTATAGCTACAAAGAAATTTTATTTTTCTTCCTCTTTACTCTTCCCAAATAAAAAGGCAAAATAAATAGAGAAACCACGATTGTACTTTTTATGATCCTCCTGGTAATCCTCATTATAAGTATAATGTGGTGTAAGATTAGCCAATCCAAGACCATATTGGACATTAAACATAAAAAACTTAACTTTTAGGCCCAGACCTAAATTCAATCCGTAGTCTATGGGTCTGACATAGTAAACATCCTCCTCATACATGGTCACTTCGTTTTTAGTTCTGATTTTTATATCGTCTTTTACGGAACCATTTTCAATGCTTCCATCTGGCAATATATATTGATAATCATAATCCCACTTACCCTTACCGCCATATGTAATCGCGAAATAAGGTCCTACATTCCCAAAAATGTAAACCTTACCGGCTTTTACACCAAATGTTCCATCAACAGGAATCTCAAAATAATTTAAGGTTCTCCTTGAATATCCGCTTACGGAATATATAGTTCCATCATTCTGGGTTTCAGTGTAATTCCTGTTATAAGCCGTACCTTTATTTGAGTACACTATGGCTGCCCGTATGCCTATTTGATCAATAAATTGGTAGGCAAACATGATTCCAAACTGCGGACGGAGTTTGAACTTTGTTTCAGGCTCATCATCAGCATCTTTGTAATCAAACCCAAAACTGCTTAGATTCAAGCCTAACCTGGGTCCGATAGAAAATTGTGGATAACTGGCCAGACTAAAGCAAAATGCTATTAGCACTGACAAAAAGATTGTTTTTTTCATGATATAAATAATTTAATTAATATGGGTTAAGAAATATATAGTACAAATATATATAATATTTAGGCGAAAAGCAATTTTGAATGTAAAAAGATTCAGCTTTTGTTCTAAAAAGATTTGAGGAAATTAAGTAAAATGTCTGCCATCATCATTCCTTCAGGAAAATGTCAAAAGTTATTACGAACCAACAATTCATTTGACATTTAACATCTTACATTCTCCCAAAGGGATGCCTATGGCAACCCTTATTCAACAACCACCCGAACTCCTTCCGAGTGGCTGGTGAATTCAGGTGCATACATACATTGAATAGTTGTGATCCCATTTGAGAAGTCTCCTTTTTGGGAAATAATCAATGGGTATTCAAACACATAGGTTCCTTTTCGCAAGTAGTCAAAAAAGAAATTGGTGGAAGCATCCAGGGTGCTTTCATAATATCCCAATCCGCCCTGATAGCGATAACCGGACAAAACATTAACAGGTTCAAAGGCTGAGGCCCGCATATCCTTCATGTGTACATATTCCATATCACGGTCAACCCGAAGTTCAATCCTGACTTTTATTTTATCTCCAACCTTTAATGTTTGTCCTTCTTCAATTGGTTCTATTATAGGGCCTGCATCGGTATTTATTTCTACGAATAATTTTTTGTCTAATTGTAATGGAGTTTCATGCGTAGTTATTTTATCAAGGTCTTCAAAGTATTGCCAATAAACAGCACCCCATGCAATTCCTTCGTTTTTATTGGTAACGGTAATATTTCCCATTTCCGGTTCAATATCACTTCCTGTCCAGGAAGTTTTGAAATAACCGGTTCCGGCTTCTACTTTTGTATCATCCCTTTTAAAAGGATCAATTTCTTCGGAACCAATCTTAATCTCTGCCAATTCATCATTAACGAGCCAATCAGATCCTCTTAGCAATAGTGCGTACACTGCTTCAGCTGTAGCTTTACCTGTTTTCCAGTTTTGTGTTTGTTTTTGTTTCAGGAGCCAAATTTTCATTTGCTCAATTGATTCTTTATCATTTAAAACTTCATTAAATGCTTCAATTAGTAAAGCTTGAGTTTCAATAGGAGCTTCGTACCAGTAATATCCTCCACGGTTATCCCGCCAGTACATGCCCATTTCATCCGAATACAAAGCATACTCTTTAATTGAGGCCATAATTTCCGAAGGAATGGATTTCTCTCCAATCTCGTTCAAGGCCAGAGCAATCATACCTTTCAAATAAATACTGTTTTCCTGCCAGTATTTTTTACCCTGTTCACGATAATAGTTGAAAGCATCAGCATAGTTTTTAGAAATCTCCATTTCATCAAGAAAATAACTTCTAGCATATAAATATTGTATCTGAACCTGGCCCAGATGATTGTCTTCCATATTTTCAGGATGACGTTCCAAAAGTTTCTCATAATCTTCTTTGATCCTCTTGTCGAGATAACGAATGGCTTTTCTGAGTATATCCCTGGTTTCACCATTTTCCCAAGGATTTGTAACTCCCAATTGTTTTAAATGACCAAAGCCTGTCACAATATTTTGTGTGATGTGCCTGCTCTCGGGCATACCTTTGAACCAGGGCCAGCCACCGTTTGAAGATTGTTTTTGCTTCAGCTTTCTTAATGATGTAATCAATTCATCCGACATTCTGTTCAGGTCGAACAACAAGGCCACTCTTTGCTTTCTTTCCGACTCAGACTTTGCATCCAGCACCCAGGGGGTTTCCTGCAATAATAAGGATTTCAAATCTTCATTCTTTTCAAGGTTTGAGAGCAAAGCATCTGGTGAGAAGTTTTTCCACACATCAAATACTTGTTTTATTTTCGGGCTGGAACCAACGAGGTGGGATGCAATGCTATTGGAATAATACCTGTTGAAAATATTATCAGCTGATCCGTACTCCGATTCCATAATGTAAGGCAACGCCTGAACAGCATACCAAACAGGATTGGAAGAAAATTCCAATGTGAGTTTATGATTTTTAATGGTAGAACTTCCTGTTCCTGATTTTATTAATTTATCGAACTTGAAAGATTTGGTTTCATTTCCTTTTACAGGCAAAGGAAGTGACTCAGTTACCAACATCCGGTTACTTAAAACCGGAATGGGTTTTTCTTCGCCATCTGAAAAAGTTCCTGCTTTGGCAATAATTTTATAGGTAATTACATCAGCAAATTCAGGAATTTCAATTTCCCACCACACTACATCACTCTGACCTTTTTCAACTTCAAATTCCAACGGCGTAGGTTCGCTGCATATTTGCTCAGTGATATCCTCCATCGTCCTCGTATCGAAAAATGTAATTTTTGCATCTCCAGAAAGAACATCATCGGCAAGGTTTACAATTTTAGCTGTAAATGAAATCTTATCCCCTTCCCTGAAAAATCGTGGTGGATTTGGCATGACCATCAAATCCTTTTGCGTAACTATTTCTTTTTCGAACATGCCATATTCCAGATCTTTTGAATGTGCCAATCCCATTAGCTTCCATTTTGTAAGAGACTCAGGAATAGTAAATGAAATCTCAATATCTCCTGTTTCATTTGTATGTAATGCCGGGTAAAAGAATGCTGTTTCACGAAAATCGCGCCTTACCTGCAATCCGGTAAAATCCTCATCTTTTCCTAATTTCCCTCCACCTGTTGTGGCAGCCCAGGAAGATGCTTCCTGGTCAGTATCTTCTTCTGCTTTACCATCATTTTCACCGGAAGTCTGTTCTTCCGCTTCCATCATATCAAGTCCCTGCCCGGGAAGGGCTTGCTGATCGTACATCACATCACCGTCAGCGACTATTCCTTTCCTGTACCGTGGCCAGCCACCAAAATAATTAAATCCAAACCAGTTGAGCTGATCATAGTTTCGGAAAACAGATTGTACGGAGGTTCCTGTTTGTGGTAAATAAAAGTTGCTTTGGTGCGAACCAAATCCAGACATGGTTCCCCATGTGTTATGATTATATATCTTATCATACAGATGAAAATTCCATCGGTTTGATTTTAAAATATCAAGGGAAGCATCGTACATTGACGCCAACAGTTCGGCAGCCACAAGGTCACCTTTTTTTCCTTTAATTTTTATCCCCCACTCTTCCTGTTGTCCGGGTATCAGTTTATCCCTGAAAGTAAGAAATTCAAATTCCAGTTCTTTATTGGTAAAAGGAACATGAACGATAAAACTATTATTAAAACTCCTGCCATGCTTAACAAATACAACATTCACCTTAAAGCCTCCCCGGTATTCTTCGAGGATGGGAATTTCAATTTTGCGTTGCTCATCAGAAAGTTTTAGCCACTGCCGGCTTATTGTTTTTTCTTTATGCGTCACTTCATACAACACCCTCACATTTTTATCTTTTGTTCCAATTATAAAAGCTACATTTTCGCCAGGTTCGCCCTTGTCTTTTAAAATATGAAACCAATTGATCTCGTTGAGCGGTGGCTTTTTGGCATCCTTTGAAAAGAGGGTAAAATATTTGGTTAATTCAACCTTTTCACCATAGCTGTCGGTTGTTTGAACATTAACGGCGTAGCGGCCTGCCTTCCATTTAGCAGTTTCTGATAAAGTAATTATAGAATCTAACCCTGTATCGAAATCCAATGTTTCCACAACTGACTCTTCCTGCAATTTATCCATTCTACCTTCATTGCCGTATGCATCCAAAGGAAAATATTTTATATAATCTTCTTCTGAAATGATTTGAATATCTGGTACAGATCCCCATTTTTTATCCCTCAATAATCTATCAGGTTCCTTTAACTTCGTAAATGTAATTTTTCCTTTTGCCGGTACAGGTTGCCCATTCCAATTTGCTGTAACTATTTTAATGTCTTTTAGATCATTTTTTTCAATGGTTTCTTCAATTCCAAACTTGATACCCAAAGCTGTATATCCTACGCCAACTTCAGTTGTTGCGGATTGGGTTTCACCGTTCACATCTGTTATATCGGCAAAGATTCTGTAAAAGAAAACCGGATTATATTTTGACGATACGGTGTAATCGGGAATGGCTTTGAATTCAATGGTAAATTCACCGTTTTCATTTGTAATTGTCGTACCATTGATTATTTCCATAATCGGTTGGCCCGGATATATATCATATGCCCAATACCTGTATGGAAGACGTAAATGACGCAAAACCCTGTATTTTACCGATGCATTGTCGATATTACTGCCGGCATAAGCTTTTGCATTTCCTGTGACCTGCACATTTTCGTTAAGCTTATAGCTTCCTTGTACAGGATTAAATACCACTTCAAATTTTGGCCGTTTATATTCTTCGACTGAAATACTAATTGAACCGGTCTTATTGCGAATGATCATATTACCATTTAAAACCCCTATGGGTGCAATGAATGTTCCGTTGAAAGAACCGTATTCATTGGTTACCAGTTCGAGTTCAGAAATTTTCTGATAATTCACATCATAAAATTCGATTGTGGTTTTGAAATCCTGTTTTATTTCATAATTATTTCCGAATTTATCAATGACAATCCCTTTAAAATAGATGGTTTGACCTGGGCGATAAATGGCCCTATCGGTGAATAACCAGGTTTTGGTTTGTTTTTTTTCTTCAGCAGGTGAATGAGCCGAATGGTAATACCTTTCGCCTGTAACAAGTTTCTCATTTCCTTTTGTAAATTCTATAAAAAAGGAATTGCGCCCGCTGTTTCCCTGTTGAGCCGGAATCTCAATAAAACCATCACCATCTGAAATAAAGCTATCTCCCTTTACATACTCGTATGAACGTGATTGATAATTATAGTTTTTGTAGAAAACCTGGGCCGTTACACCTTCCAAAGCAATGCCCGAAGTACGATCCATTACAAAAAATTTCTTTGTCCCACTTTTAGAATCCTGAGAAATGTAGCTGATATTGGAAACCCAAAATGTGGTTGAAGCAAAGTAGTTACTATCGGTATTAAATTCCTGATCGTTACAAGCTAATAAAACAAAAAAGCCCAAAGGCAATTCCGGTATTTTTATTTCTGTTGCATGTTTTTGAAAATCGCCGTCACCAGGTAAATCAATATCCCAGGTTGTAAAAGCGGGCAATGAATTGTATTTATCCAAAAGCTCCTTATTGATCCTGTAATTTTGTGTAATTTCCCTGTATTGGTCGTGTTCAAGATTGATTAACTTGAAAAAAACTTTTGGCGTGTTTCGAAATTCCAGAAGTGAAAGTGATGGTTTTTGCGGAACATAAATACTTTCAACTTTCAATCGTAAATCCGGCTTTTCAATTTGTGAAAGAAGTACCCGACAATTCTGTGCCCCGTCAGATTCAGGGAAGCGTTTAATGGCTTCCTGGCATTTTTCATAAGCTTTTTTGGTTTCCCATTTGTATTGATCTGAAATTAATAAGGGTTTATACTGCCTTCCTTTATTTTGGTATGCTTTGGCAATTTCATAACTTACCTCTGTTGATGAAGGATACGCCAAAATATTATTTTCCATTTGCTCCAACCTGTTGAGATAAAGGCTGTCCTTAAGCGGCAGGATTGAATTTTGATGAACAAATTTTAATCGTTTCAAATTCACATCAACCATAGCTGTTGGTTCTTCATCATTCAAATGAAAACCCAGAAGATCCTGCAAAATCTGCATGGCATAAAACTTCATGGAAAGAGAATCACGAGATTCTAACTTTAACTTGCTAAAAGTTAGTGCCTTTGAAAAACACTCTTCATTATCCAATTCAAATTTGTAAACCGGTTGAATGATTGAAGATTCGTCATTCATAAAAAAATCAGCAGCACGGTGAGACAAAAAGTCGTACAAAGTTGGCCTGTATTTTTTCGATTCTTTTGTTGTTTCCAATATTACATCATAGGCTTTTAAATCGGTGATCTTTAACTCATCACTGTTCTCAAGTGAGGCCAGGTAATTTTTTATTACTTCATTCAAAAGTGTTTTTAAATCCCAGGTACGGATATCATTTTTTTCAACATTTAAAGCCGTTGTCCTGTCAAGGAATTTGTACCTGTTGGCCTGGTAATAACGCCAGTAAATATCAGCAGTTATTGAATGCAGAATTTGTTTAACAGGAGTTTCAACTTTTGCTATTTGCAATTGCATGTCCTGAATGATCTTCTCGATAAACTCCTCCTCAAAGTCAGATTTGAGTTTGATTTTGTATAATATGGCTTTTATGTATTGTGGATGATTTTCTTCCTTTTGAGATTTGTCATAAATTTCCTCAACCATTTCCAGGGCAGATTGTGGCAAACCTTTACCGACCAAAGAATCTACTTTCTTCCAATCCTGCTCATATGTATCGTAGTCAGGTGGAGGTACCATGGAGTTGGCAGAATTACAGGAGGTATAAAATAATGTAAAACTGCTTGCGAGAATAATGATCAAAATCATTCCGAGAAAAAATAAGAATTTTGATTTCATTGTAATATCTGATTTGTTATTAATATAGAAAATAGATTTTCAAAATTGTATCCTTATATAAGGATGCAAATTTCGTGATAATTCCATAAGAAATTAGTTATTCAAAATTTTTGTTGATGAACTCAACAATTTTCAAAGCTTTTGTTTTTCCAATGCCGTCAACCTTAAGAAGTTGTTTTTCAGTTGCCCTCATTATTTTTTTCAGAGAGCCAAAATGCAATAACAGCTTGTAAGCAAGAGCAGGCCCTATTTCAGGAAGCCCCTGAAGCAAATATAATTGTTGATTTTTAGGTTTTTTTGGTTTATAACCTTTTCTAATATTAGGGATTCTATCATTAAGCATTTGATTTCCGGCCGAAATTAATAAATCGGTCGTTTCATTTTTATCCTTTGAAAAAACAATCGGTATCTGCCATGCTGACGAAATTGACAACATTGCCCCCCTGATTGCTTCACGGCTGATTTTGTGTTTTGTGGTATATGGATTTCCTTCAATAATAAGAAGGTGATAATAGAAATTCCTTTTCATTTTTCCACATTGGTAAAAAAGACGCTTCGATATAATTGACTGAACAAAATCTTCAGCAGTTTTTCTTTCAACAAGAATTTGATCATTTACCAGGTAATCACCGGCAGAAAGATTTTCAAGTTTTGTTTCAGCTTTCCGGTTTAAAAGCATTGTTGGGATACCGGACTGAAATTCCCTGTAATCAGCTATAATACTGAGGTTATCGGTCATACATCAAAAATATCCATTTTTTTAATATCTTTTCGAAGATTTAATAGTTGACCTGTCAAAAGTTTTCAAACAATCCTATTCATTTAATTCTATCAGCGAAGTCAATTCATTCGCAAGTCCTTCAAATTCCATTAATTCGGCTTTCACATTTCCAACAATAACAGCAGATTTTGCCAGAATAGGTATGTGGTTATTATCATCGGTTACCCAAAGGGTCATAGGGTATTTTTTCGAAAAAACTTCACCCGAAGCCATCCCGGGTTTGAACCTGAGACAATTGAATTTACCCAGCTTAATATTTACGATCTCTTTTCCTTCGTAAATAATAGCAGAAGTATATACTGAATCGTCCAGGAAAAAGTCTATGGGAAGGATATCTCCAATTTCGAGTGTGTCGGTATTAAAAGTACGGGCATAATAAATTGCAGAAATGACATCCTGTGTATATTCCGGAAGAGGAAGCGAATCTGTCCGGGTAACAACATACTGTTTTTTCTGGTTGAAATAATATTCATCGTTTTTGCGGTAGCCCCCTTCCCTTGTTTTTCGAATGAAGCAGTGAGGTACAAGCGATTCAACATCAACAAATGAATCAAACTCATCGCAAACCTTATAAAACCAGTTAAATAATCCTTTTGAATTCCCTTCCGCATCAATATGAAATACTCTTCGACCATAAAATACCTCATCCGATTCCTTCACTTCTAAAAATCCAATACCGGCGGTTACCTTTCCTGTGAGCCATGCATCATAATAAAATCGGTATTGCAAACACTCACCAATTTGAAATGCCTCATTTTCAATTTGTCGCCAGTTTTCCTGTGCATATCCGAAATGACCTCCAAAAAGAAATATCAGGAATAAAAGAAATAGTTTATTCGATAACAGGCGATACAGCATATAATTCAGTTTATCTCCTAAATGTTTTATTTTTCTAAAACATTAACTTATTAACCAAACCATAAACTACGAAACAACAATATTTATTATTTTTTGGGGAACAATAATGACCTTTCTGATCTGCTTCCCTTCAACCCACCTTTCTCCGCGTTTATCCTTAAGAACCTGCTCTTCAATTTCCTTTTTATCCATATTTACCGGCAATTCCAATTTAAAACGCATCTTACCGTTAAACGACACAGGATATTCGAAGGTGTTTTCTTTGATGTATTCTTCATTGAATTCAGGAAAATCAGCATATGAGACACTGGGTTCGTTTCCCAGTACATGCCAGAGTTCTTCTGCCATATGCGGTGCATAGGAAGCGAAAAGAATCACTAATTTTTCGAGAATCTCTTTTTTATGGCAATTCAGGTCAGTCAGCTCATTTGTACATATCATAAACTGGCTCACAGCTGTGTTGAATGAAAAGCGCTCAATGTCATCCTGTACTTTTTTTATGGTCCGGTGCAGGACTTTTAATTCCTTGTCATTTGCTTTTTCTTCAGTAACAATTTTGTTCCCTTTTTCATCATAAAACAAACGCCACAACTTTTTTATGAACCGGTACACACCTTCTATTCCTTTTGTATCCCAGGGTTTATGATTTTCAAGTGGGCCAAGAAACATTTCGTACAAGCGGAAAGTATCAGCGCCATAATGGTCAATTAATTCATCCGGATTTACAACATTGTGTTTTGATTTGGACATTTTTTCAACTTCCCAGCCACAAATATATTTTCCGTCTTCAAGAATGAACTCAGCGTTGTTGTATTCTGGTTGCCACTTTTTGAAAGTATCAACATCAAGAATGTCATTATCAACCATATTCACATCAACATGTAAGCGGGTTGTATTATGCTCTTTTCTTAAATTGAAAGAAACGAATTTATTTGTGCCATTGATCCGGTATACAAAATTTGAACGTCCCTGTATTTTCCCTTGGTTGATCAGTTTTTTGAATGGTTCTTCTACACACACCAATCCCAGATCATACAAAAACATATTCCAGAATCGGCTGTAAATTAAATGGCCGGTGGCATGCTCATCACCACCCAGATAAAGATCAATATCGCGCCAGTATTCATTGGCCTCTTTTGAAAAATAAGCGTTATCATTCCAGGGGTCCATATAACGAAGATAATAACCACTTGAGCCGGCAAAGCCGGGCATGGTATTGGTTTCAAGTGGATAACCTTCTTTTGTTTTCCAGTTTTTAGCACGAGCTAAAGGCGGTTCACCGGTTTCAGTCGGTAAATATTTATCAACTTCAGGCAATTCCAGCGGAAGTTCCGATTCATCTAATGGATAGGGCATACCGTCTTTGTAATAAATTGGAAAAGGCTCTCCCCAATATCGCTGACGGCTGAAAATTGCATCTCTTAATTTAAAATTCACCTGCCCAAATCCCAAGTCTTTATTTTCGAGAAATTTTATTGTTGTCTTAATGGCATCCTGAACATCCAACCCATTGATCATCCCTGAATTGATCATTTTCCCTTCTTTAGCATCATATGAATCCTCCCATGTTGCCGGATCTGTTGGTTCTTCACCATCCCTGACTACAACCTGAATTATTGGAATATCAAAATGATTGGCAAATGCAAAATCACGGCTATCGTGTCCTGGTACTGCCATGATTGCTCCTGTTCCATATCCAGCCAACACATAATCTGCAATCCAAATAGGGATATCCTTACCATTGACAGGGTTTATT
>Ga0255385_10072_pt1 | contig 13299 bp, 11 predicted proteins | sample ANMaggSeSYBR01G3_FD_182103 | JGI IMG/M metagenome (GOLD analysis project Ga0255385, IMG submission 182103) | Sediment cell enrichment communities from methane seep in Santa Monica Basin, California, United Staets - ANME aggregate JGI... | ecosystem: Environmental > Aquatic > Marine > Cold seeps >...
ATTTTCCTATCTTTTCCGAGATGGATCCCGTGGGACAGACATCCACACAGGCACCGCAGAATTCGCAACCAGCTTCTGACTGGGACTCTCCGAAGGCGGTCCCCACGATGGTTCCGTTTCCCCTCTCCACGAATGCCAGCACATGGCTGTTTCGTTCCTCGTTACAGATCCTCACACACCTTCCGCAGAGGACACAGAGGTTATAATCCAGGTCATAAAAAGGATTGTCCTGTACGGCTGGGATCCCCCTGTAAGTGATGGGGAACTTTATATCATCCAGCTCCAGGAATTCCACCAGCTCCTGCAGTTCGCAGTCGCCGTTGCTGGTACAGAAATTGCATCCTGTAATGGTGCTCACCTTCCGGGTGCTGTGCATGAAATCGGTGCACACCTTCTTATCCTTACATACCAGGCAGGTAAAGGGGTGTTCGGAAAGGGAGAATTCCAGGATCTCCCTTCTGAGTTTCTGTAGTGCAGGCGAAACGGTCACCACCTCCATTCCCGGCACAAGCGGGGTGGTGCATGCCGTGGGGAACCCTCTCATATCCTTCACCTCCACCACACACAACCTGCATCCTCCGTAAGGTTCCAGATTTTCCAGGTGACAGAGTGTGGGAATATAAATATCGGCTTTCATGGCCGCCTCCAGGATGCTCTGATCCGGCCGGACCTTCACGGTCTGTCCGTCAATAACAGCAGTCTGGTATGTTCTCTTTTCGCCTTTCAAAGTGCTTTTATTCTATAATAATTGCATCCCCTGCGATGGCATCGAATCGGCATATTTCGTAACAGGCCCTGCATTTGATACATTTCTCCAAATCCAGGAAATGAGGTTCGCTTCTGGGTCCTGTAATGGCACCCGTAGGACACACTTCCACACAGCGCTGACAACCGGTGCAATTTTCCTTGATTATCCTGTATTCCACCAGGTCCCGGCACACGGCTGCCCGGCACCGGTTCTTTTCCACATGTTCCTCATACTCTTCCCTGAAATACTTCAGGGTGGTCAGTACCGGGTTGGGGGCGGTCTGCCCCAGTCCGCACAATGATCCTTTCTGCACGGTCTCAGCGATCTCCTCCAGTTTACGGATATCGTCCAGCTCAGCCTCCCCGCTGGTGATCTTCTCCAGCAGAACGACCATTTGCCTGGTGCCGATACGGCAGGGTGTACATTTTCCACAACTCTCCTGGCTGGTGAATTTGAGGAAATATTTGGCCACATCCACCATGCAGGTATCTTCATCCATGATGATCAGTCCCCCCGAGCCCATGATCGATCCTGCCTTTACCAGTGATTCATAATCAACGGGAAGATCCAGGAACTCTCCTGAAAGACATCCTCCTGAGGGCCCGCCTGTCTGCACGGCCTTAAATGCTTTACGACTTCCCCCGCCAATATCGTAAATGATCTCCCTCAGGCTTGTTCCCATGGGGATCTCGATCAGCCCGGTCCTTCTCACTTTACCCACCAGTGCAAAAGTTTTGGTGCCTTTGCTGTGCTCGGTCCCGATCCCCGAAAAGTACCCGGAGCCTTCCCGGAGGATGGAGGGAACAGTGGCCAGTGTCTCCACATTATTGATGTTTGTGGGACAACCATGCAACCCGGAAGCAGCAGGGTAGGGGGGCCTGCTTCGCGGCATGCCCCTGCGGCCTTCAATGGAAGCGATCAGGGCAGTCTCCTCTCCGCAAACAAAGGCTCCGGCACCCTCCTTGATCAGGATGTCGAATGCGAATCCGCTTCCCAGAATGTCCGCTCCCAGCAATTGGTGTTCATGGAGTGCTTCCATGGCTTTTCTGAGCCGTTGAATGGCCAGCGGGTATTCAGCCCTGATATAGATGTATCCTTTTGATGCCCCGATGGCATAGGCGGCTATGATCATACCCTCCAGGAGGGCAAAGGGATCGCCCTCCATCAGCGAACGGTTCATAAATGCACCGGGATCGCCTTCGTCGGCATTGCATATCAGGTATTTAGTGGCGCCACTGGATTCCCTGCACAACTGCCACTTCCTGTATGTGGGAAATCCAGCCCCACCCCTGCCACGCAGTCCCGCCAGATGAACCTCTTCAATAACTCCTTCCGCACCCAGTTCAAAGGCTCTTTGCATTCCATTGAATCCGCCTCTGGCCAGGTAATGAAAGATGTTTTCCGGATCAATGATCCCACAGTTCCTGAGAACGATTCGTTTCTGTTTAGCAAGCATGGGCTGTTCCCAGAAGGATTTGACTCCATCCAGGAGAGTCCCGGGGGCTCCCAGGTGACCCAGGGGTTTCATTTTTGAACCGTCGTTCAGAAGATAGTCCGGGATCAGTTTCTCTAGCCTCTTCTCATCCACATTGTTGAAGCATACCCGTGGAAGTCCCGGTTTTCGGATGTCCACCAGTGGTTCCAGGTAACAGGGACCAATACACCCGACTTTAAGAAGTTTTGCGCGGATCTTCTTCTTTTGGATAATCTCGCTGGCACGTTCCCAGATCCGGCCTGCCCCGGAAGCGATCCCGCAACTTCCCATCCCGATGTAGATCACCGGTTCCGAGGAGTGTTCCAGCTTGTCCCACTCTTCCTGTGCACGATTGCGAAGTGACAGGAAATCATTCATACGCTGCCAGGGTTTCCTTAAGTTTAATTACCGACATGTTGCTGTGGATCACCTCGTCGATCATTACCACAGGTGCCAGTGCACAGCATCCGAGGCATGCCACCCTTTCAAGGTCGAATCTTCCATCCTCAGTGGTTTCATTAGGTGAGATGCCTATCTCAGATTTAAGCGCATGCAGAAGAAAATCACCACCCTGTACATGACAGGCGGTACCAAGACACATTTTTATAGAATGACGGCCGGGGGGATTAAACTTGAACTGGGAATAGAAAGAGGCCACTCCAAAAACCTCACTCCTGGATATCCAGAGGTGTTTTGAGATCGAATCCACAGCCTCTCCGGGTATATACCCTTCAACCCGCTGGACCTCCTGTAAGATCTGGATCAGGTTACCTTTGTCCCTGGATTCATACTTTTCAATGATCAGAGGTATGGAACTGGCCATGATTTAAGTATAGATAACTCCTAACCAATATAGGAAAAAAGAGGCTCGATCTTTCCAAATAGGTGATTTCAGCCTGATATTTATATCAAGTCTAAACCAGGGAGTTATCGAAATGTGGTTAATTTCCACAAAGATTTTAAAAACTCTTCCGGGTTAAAGTTGTTATACTCAATCTTAGCACCGGTTACTGTTGTGCAAAGATTTAAAATCATAAATTAATTTCGGTTTATTTAAACTTCTTAAATATGACAATTGGAGTTCTTCGGGAAGGCGGCAAGGAAAACAGGGTGGCCCTGTTACCGGAACATATCCCTTTCCTGGTTAAAAAAAATGTATCGGTTCTTATTGAGTCGGATGCCGGTGCCTCATCCTGTGCAAGTAACGTGGAGTATGTGGATGCCGGGGCTGCTATCCAGACAAAGGAGCATATACTGGAAAATTCAGATATAGTCCTGAAGATCAATCCGCCCGGAGAAAATGAAATACCGGCCGGTAAGATCCTGGTTTCCATCCTTAACCCTTTAACCAATACTGCACTGGTAAAAAAGCTGGCCGGATCGGATGTAACTTCCTTCAGCCTGGATATGACCCCCCGTACCACCCGGGCCCAGGCAGTGGACATTCTTTCATCAATGGCCACCATTGCAGGCTATAAGGCTGTACTGGTGGCAGCAAGTAAACTGCCCAACTTTTTCCCCATGTTCATGTCAGCTTCGGGTACCATCAAACCCTCGAAGGTTCTGATCCTGGGTGCAGGCGTAGCCGGACTCCAGTCGCTTGCAACTTCAAAAAAACTTGGTGCTGTGGTGGAAGTGTTTGATGTGAGGCTGGCTGTAAAGGAGGAAGTAAAGAGCCTGGGAGGCAAGTTTATTGAGGTGAAGGGGTCAAAGGATGATACAGCGGCCGGGGGGTATGCAGTTGAACAAACAGAAGAGTATAAAAAGAAGCAGGCCGAATTGATCCATAAGCATGCCGTTCAGTCCAATGTGGTTATATGTACCGCCCAGATACCCGGGAAAAAGGCTCCGGTACTGATCCCGAAAGCCACTGTAGATGCCATGTCCCCAGGATCTGTCATTATTGATATGGCAGCCGGTTCAGGAGGCAATTGTGAATTGACCAAAAAAGATGAAACGGTCATACATAACCGGGTAAGGATTATCGGAAATTCCAACTTTCCTTCAAAAATGCCTGTTGATGCAAGCAAGATGCTTGGCAAGAATTTTACCAATTTCCTGGAACTGATGATTGACAAGGAGGGGAACCTGAAACTGGATTTTGAAGATGAAATCATCGCAGGAACCTGTATTACAAGGAACGGGGAGATTCAGAACGAGCGGGTGAAGGAGATCATAAGCTTTGAAGATGCCTGATTATCCTGGAATAATCTAATTCAATCATTCAAACAATTATTAAATGGAAAGCATATTACAATTCTTTTACAGTAATAAGGAGGCAATATTTATTATCGCCCTGACCATCTTCCTGGGACTTGAGGTAATCTCCAATGTTCCTTCAGTATTGCATACACCCCTGATGTCGGGGGCCAATGCCATCAGCGGAGTGATCATTATCGGGGGAATTATCCTGGTGGGTCATGCCGACCTGGCGAACCTGGATGAGGGATCCAACCTGCTCAACCTGGTACTCGGGATATTCGCGCTGCTTTTTGGAACGCTCAACGTGATTGGTGGATTTGTGGTTACTGACCGCATGCTTGAAATGTTTAAAAAGAAGAAAAAATAGGTCTGTACCATGAATTCACTGAATATAACAAACGGAGATATTATACTTGAGTTTATCTACCTGGTATCGGCCCTATTTTTTGTGGGGGGTCTGAAGTTATTGAGCAGCCCTGATTCGGCACGTCGAGGAAACCTCTGGGCGGGCGCCGGTATGATCATGGCCATGATCGCTACCATGGTGCTTCATCGCGATGGAGAGGGCGGGGGAATCAAAGGAGCCAACCTGGCCATTATCCTGGGAGCCATAGCTTTTGGAGGGATTATAGGTGGTGTGGTAGCTCGCCGCATTAAAATGACCGCCATGCCCCAGCTGGTCTCCTTCTTTAACGCCACTGGTGGAGCAGCATCGGCCCTGGTGGCACTGATCGAATTTTCAAATCCCGATAATCAATCGGCCCTGGTTACCCTGCTTGGAATGATCATCGGTAGCATTGCCTTCAGCGGAAGTATGATAGCCTATGGCAAACTGAACGGAAACATTAAGGATATTTTCAGCAGATGGATGACCTATATCAACCTGGTGATCCTGGCTGGACTGGTTTTCCTCCTATTGTTTATTCTCTTCGGGGATTCACCCGCGGAAACCAAACAGCTCCTGGTCTATCTGTTGCTGGCTGGATCCCTGGTTTATGGTGTAAGTTTTGTGATGCCCATCGGGGGAGCCGATATGCCGGTGGTGATCTCCCTGTTGAATAGTTTTACAGGTATTGCCGCCGCTATGGCTGGTTTTATCTACCAGAACCAGGCGATGATCCTGGGTGGGATTTTTGTTGGAGCAGCGGGGATGATTCTGACACTGTTGATGTGTAAGGCGATGAACCGCTCATTGATCAATGTAATCATTGGTGCTTTTGGTGGAGGGGGAGCAGGTGTTGACCGGGAAAAAGGAGTGGTTAAAGAGGTTTCTGCCACCGATGCAGCTGTGATGCTTAACTACAGCAGCAAGGTGGTGATTGTTCCCGGGTATGGACTTGCAGTAGCCCAGGCACAGCATATTTGCAGCGAGTTGGACGAGCTATTAGAGTCCAATGGCGTTGAGGTGAAATATGCCATTCATCCGGTGGCAGGCCGCATGCCCGGACATATGAATGTGTTGCTGGCAGAAGCCGATGTGCCATATGAGAAGCTTATAGAAATGGACGAGATCAATCCGGATATGCCCAAAACCGATGTGGTGGTGGTGATCGGGGCCAACGATGTGGTGAATCCTGCTGCTTTGGACGATCCCTCCAGCCCCATTTATGGCATGCCCATAATTAAGGTTCACGAGGCCAAAAATGTCATTGTTATGAAACGTGGAATGGGCAAGGGCTATGCTGCCATTGAGAACTACCTGTTCTACGCTGATAATACCCGGATGTTCTTTGGTAGCGCCAAAGATTCACTTCAGAAACTGGTGGCTGAGATTAAGGCTTTGTAATCACTCAATTACACGATTTTATCATATGCCGTAGGGATGCAACTGTATGGCTGCTATCCAGAGCGATTGCTTGGAGACAAAAAATACCTTACCCTGAATGCGAACAGAAGCTTAATCGCAGCATGAGAAAATCAGCAAATCCTAATTATTAAGCACCTCCAAATGAGAAATCTGATCCTGCCAACAGGATCAAGAACCTGAAAAGGCTAATGCCCAAGGCGATGGAATACTATAATGCAAGGTGAGGTTTACATCTGCAGCTGAACTTTCTTCTTTGAGTACTTCTTGTACTGGATCAGGAGGCCCAGGCATCCCAAATTACCCTTGATCTCTTCTTCTGTTGATTGCCGTGCCAGTACATCGATCCGGATGATAAGTGATTTGGTTACATCAAATCCCAAACCCAGCGATTCAAGGTACTTGTCCTCTTCATTGTCGTAAAGGATCTGCCCGGTTTGCTGGTCCTCCAGCACAAAGTGGATAGGGTACATTTTCTTATGGGTGCAGAAGGACAGGATATAATCTTTCTGCCCATAGAATATAATGTTCAACTCCACAGTATCCAGGGGACTCATAGATACGGATTTGGACTGGCTGTAAAGTTGATGCCCCCGCTGAAGGTCGTACCTGCAATCACCCTCGGTGTGATGGTTACCACAGTCCTGAGAAATCGCGGTTACAGGGATCAGAAATAGAAGAAATACCAGCGTTTTTATATAATTAATGTATCTCATATCGATCATGTATTGCTGTTAACCTTCAACGAATTTAGTTCTCAATTCAATTACTGCTGCTTTCAGTTCCTTAAATTCCTCCAAGGTGAGACTTGGTTGGCTTTGACTACTTCCGCTCCCGATCACCAGTTTTTTGGGCTGGTCTTCCTCCTCCTCGTCCGGTTTTGTAATTGAAATAGCACCGGAACCGGGATTGATATTATCATAGAGTGCTTTGATCCTTTTCAGGTCGTCTATAGTAGCAGCAACATTCGGATCATCGGTCTCCACATTTTCGGCGAAGATCATGAAATTATCAATGGTGAATTTCTGATCGGCCAGGTGCTGCAGGGTATAATCCGCCTCCTCATAATCATCGATCAGGTTCACAGCAAGGAACAGGCTTTCGATAAAAGCTCCGGCAGACAGCATAACTATAGTATTGGGCCTTCCATTCCTTTCGCAGTAAGCCAGGATGTTCATAAAGACTTCATTGGAAATGCTGTACAATGAATCCAGGTATTCCACGTTGTTCCTTGCCTTTTCGATCATGGCGTCATCCACAGCCTCATCAATGCGGATCTCCTCGGCCAGTGACCTGACTACTTCCAGGTAATCCAGGGTGGCCTCATGCCGGCCAAACAGGGCAGCATAAGCAAGATCAGTCATATAAATCCCAAGCATACTGGTTTTGGATCTGGTGTCGATGTATTTGTCTGCCTGGCTGACCGTATTCAGCAATTGTTCATCATAATCCATTTCACCCATATTAATAATGCTCAGCATTTCAGCAGGGGAGGGATAAAGGTGGTAGATCTGGTTAAATGACTCAATACCGCCTGGGTCCATATCCATTCCGACATCCTCGATAAGGGTGGGTGTTCCTTTCGAACCAGACTTACATCCGGTCACAAGCAACATGGGAACCAGCACACCGATCAGTGCAATTAAACTGAATTTTTTGCTCATAACGTAAATTTTTACAACATATAATTTATAACAAAAAACCAAATGGGACAATGCGACTATCGTTTCCGACGCAGGTTACCAAAGAAGTCTATTGTCTTGCGCAAAATACTATACCTTAAAAGAAAATATAGAACGATCGTCATAGCCCAGATGGCCATATTATTGAAAACAAAAGTGGGTAGCTTTATGTTCCCGAGCATTTTCACCGAGGCATAAAAGTGTGCCCTTCCATTGCGGACTGCAGGATACATATAGACCGGTTCCATTTTCCGGATCAGTTGCTCCTCTTTCTTAACAATCTTGTGCAGGTCGGTCCTGTTTAGCACCATATCTGCTAGCTGATCGTTATAATAGTTCCTTTGGAACTGAACATATTCCCGGGTTCCTCCCTTGCTGTTCTTTAATGAATCGGTCAATGAATCCTTTTGAAGTGTCATTTTATCCCGATGAGCCGAAAGCTTCGACTGGTAGTCCTGGAGCCAGGATATAGCCTGATCCCCTGCTTCGGAAGAAAATCCATCCCTCCGAAAATCGGTAATACCGGGATATGAACCTGTAAGGAATATGGAAGAAAATCCATCGTGAATGGTATTGAACCTACCGGTAAGCCCGGGATGCTCCCAGTTCTCCTGGACCAGCTTCTTTGCGTCCCGGATCTCCTGGATCAGTGTTGGAGCCAGGAACTGAAGGTCATATGTAACATTGCTTTCCAGCATTTCAATATCATAGAAGTGCTTCTGGTACTTGTTGTTTACGAACTGATTCACTGCCAAGGCTTCATAGGCCCATCGGCTGGCCATTAAGTCGCCTGCAGCCGGCACTACTTCATGGGAGGCAAACTTATAGTGTAGCTTATCGAACTTGACAATAACTCCGGCCAGCAGGATCTGGGGGACCAGCAGGAAAGGTACGATGACATAAATAGCAACCACCGACTTAAGACCGTCGGAGATATTGAGTCCAAGCAGATTGGCAAAACAAGCAGTGGTAAACAGGATGAGCCAGTACGAAAAAGTCAAGCCTTTGATCTCCATGATCAGGTTCCCAATCGCTACGAAAAAAAACATCTGGATGGCTGACAGGATAAACAACAGCCCAATCTTGGAAAGCAGGTACGATGTCCTGTTCAGGTTCAGGAAGGATTCTCTTTCAAGGATTCTTCGGTCCTTGATGATCTCTTCTGCAGCCACGATCAGACCCAGAAAGAGTGCCACGATCACACACATGAATAGATATGCTGGGAGGTTTTCATTCTGACTGAAGACATAGGCATGCACATTGCTCTCATCACCGGCGATATATTTGGAAAAGAAACCCAATATCACTGCCAGAAGAGGAGAAACCACCAGGGCAATGGACATGAATTGCCGGTCGGCCAGTTTTGAAAGCAGGTTCCTTTTAAAGAAAATGAGGAATTGCCGCACATTTCCGGGAACCATGAACTTGTTATATGGGATCCAGGTCTTCTGGGTCTCGAATTCCATTTTTGATTCAAGCTCCTCCTTATAATAGCTGTACCATTCTTCAGGAGTTGTTTTTCTGTCGGTCGTAAATTCACCGTATTCATTTATATCCCTGGCTTCGATCACCTGGAGGATGTCGTCGGGATTGGTATTCCCACAGGTCACACATTCGCTCTCAGAAGCATCTACCCTTTCTGTCAGCCGTTTGAAGTAGGCGATACCTTCGATGGGATTTCCCGAATAAACAGGGTATCCCCCGCGATCCAGCACCAGCAGGTGATCAAATTGTTTGAATAGGTCGGATGAAGGTTGGTGAATATTGGCCAGGACCAGCTTGCCGCTTAGGGTCTGTTCCTTCAATAGCGCGACCACATTTTCAGAGTCAACGGAAGATAGACCGGATGTGGGTTCATCCACAAACAGGATATGTGGTTCCCGGATCAACTCAAGGGCAATGTTCAATCTTTTTCGCTGGCCCCCACTGATGAACTTATTCAATGGTGATCCAACCTTGAGATCCCTTGCCTCATAAAGTCCCAGGACATTGAGAACGTTATTGACGGCCTCATTGATCTCCTCTTGTGTATAGCCGTCGAGACAGAGCTTGGCATTGAAATAGAGGTTTTGATACACGGTAAGCTCTTCTATGAGCAGATCATCCTGGGGTATATATCCGATCATTCCTTCCAGTTCATCGGTTTCCTCCACCAGGTGGTGGCCGTTGATATAGATATCTCCGCCGTCCAGTTTAAGACTGCCGTTGAGCACCTTTAGCAGGGTTGATTTCCCTGCTCCGCTTCCACCAATGATCCCTACCAGCTGACCTGATCTTCCATGGAAACTGAACTGCTGGATGCCATTGGGAGAATTCTTGAAATGGAATTCAATGTTCTTGGCCAAAAAATCCACTGCGTGTCCATCTGTATACCTGATATAACCGGAAACAATATCCGAATAATAGATGGGCGAAATGCCCTCACCCTTGATGGCGCTCCCTCGGGGCATCAGGTAAACATGCCGCGGGAAAATGTATTTGCCGTTGTTCTCCAACCTGGCTTTCCCCACATACTGAAACAGGTACGTATCGGCCCTCATGATCCTGAGGATGAAGATCTGTCCTGACAGGTTATCCTTTTGAATATGCCGCATCTCTTCATCCTGGAAGGCAGGATCATTACTGACAATGAGCAACCGTTCCCTGTTTGGGACATTGTAGAACTTATCTATGATGAAGGAAGTACAGTTCTCGTACTCCTCTTCAGTGATCAACAGACCATCGGACACTGTTCGTACAGCATCAGCAATGGTATCTAATGCACCCGATCCAGTCGTCGAGGCATCGGCAAAATACTTGGAAAACCTGATCAGGCTGAGCAGTATCAAAAACCTGTGCCTGATATGAAGCTCCTCAACAATCTTGTTGCAGATCCCAAGGATCTTTACAGACCATACCGATAGCTTTTTACTGTCTTTCCCTTGCTCGTGTTTCTCAAGCTCTTTCGAATACTCATCAAAAATAGCCAGGTATTTTTCAGCGAGCTTCTGACTGAATTGCTGGATCAGGAAATTCTCCACAAAATTCCGGGCCAGAATATACACAACCTCCCTGTTGATGCTAACCATGATAGCAAAGAGCCTCATCAGGGAGTTCAGCATGGATTCATTCATGGACCAGGAATTTAGATGGATTGTGCGACAGCAGGGAATATCATCTTAAGACAACCCTGGTTTTTTTCAGACTTTTCAAAAACCACCATGCCACCATGGGTGTCCATGATCATCTGGGAAAGTGCCAGTCCGATACCCATGCTAAGGTTCAGTGCACTCTCGCCCTGCGAAAAGTGGTTGGAAAGAATATCAAATAAAGCGTCAGAATAGTTTACACCCTGGTCTTTTACAGAACAAGTCAACCGGCCTTCATCAACTGAGGTATCGACAACGATCTCACCTCCCTCCTCCGTATGTTCTTTGGCAAATTGGATCATGCTCACAAGACAACTGACCAGCAGGGCAGAATCGCCATTCACATTGTCTTCAGATACATTCAGATCCCTTTCTAAAGTGATTTCCTGCTCTTTCAATTCTTCACTGGTTTCGATTGCACTGAACTGGATCACCTGTTTGAGGGAAACCTTGCTTTGCTTCAATTCAAATCCAGGGGATTTAAGAACCGATATCTGTTTGGCAAGCAGGGAGAACTGCTCCAGTTTAAATACCGAGTTATCTAGGATATTGACCACTTCGGAGAGCTCGTCACCTTTGATCTTATTCTTCAGGAGATGCAGTGTCCCCATGATCCGGTTGAGCGGAGTACTGATCTCATTGCTGATGGAGTGGATGATCTCCGATTTGAGTCTGTCCATATTCAGCAACTCCTCGTTCATATGCTCCAATTCTGCCATCATCTGCCTGTTCTTTTTTCTCAAATGATATACCTCCAGGGAACCGTTGATGGACTGGCGAATCTCATCGGGCTGCATGGGTTTATTTATATAACCGTGGATGCCGCCCTTATTTACGGCCTCAATTACAGTTTCCATATCGGAGTAGGCTGTCAGCAGATATCTTCTGATATCGGGAAATTTCTCTGCAACGATCGCCAGCAATTCCGTACCTGTCATCTCCGGCATTCGCTGGTCGGATACAAGCACCTGTACCTCTTTCTCTTCCAGTATCTTCAGAACTTCTTTGGGGTACTGGGCCAGGATCAGGTTAAAATCATTCCTGAAAGTTGCTTCGAACAACTTCAGATTTATGGGAACATCATCCACATACAGCACCGTTGGCTTATCCTGTGCCATATTTCATACTAAATTGGGTTGAATTAAAATAAAGATAATCGAAATTCTCTAATCCTGGATATTATTCAATAAACATGTAGTTAATTAGTTTTTGAGATTTCACTTTATCTTACCAACAATAAAGAAATCATTAAAGCTTGTATCTGTCCTAATATGAGCATGCACCCTGAAGAAAGATATGCAGTAAGAGCACTTAAACTGGGAGCGGACGGATACATTACAAAGAATAGCGTCCCGGAAGAACTCATAAAAGTTATCAAAAAAATAATCTCAGGTGGGAAATATTTCAGCGAGTCATTTGCCGATCGATTGTATACTGATCTGCAAAAAGAGATAGACGAGCAACCTAACCAGAAATTATCAGAACGTGAATATGAGGTTATATGCTATCTTGCTTCGGGAAAATCGGTGAAAGAAATTGCAGATGAACTATTCCTCAGTGTGCCAACCATCAGCACCTACAGGGCACGGATAATGGAAAAAATGAACATGAAAAGAACTCTGAGCTTACCTTTTATACTATAAAGAATAATCTGATTGACTAAAAGCCTGATTATTAATCCCCTATTAGGAATATTGTAACTAATCAATCGGTAGTCTACAGTCGGCTTCAATATGTAAAGTATAATGGGATTAGCCTAAAATTTTGGTCATTGTGAATTTTAGTCATTTTAATCATTCAACTTTAAGACACTGAATAGTTACGGAATATTTAATTTGAAATTCGCTGTAGGCGGATAACTCCTCACTGCCCCTGGCACTCTGCCCCCCTTATTCTATTTGTCATACTTTCTATGACAATAGAATCATACTTAGTACTATACCTTAACTAAATGTTAATTAATAATTTTTATTAAGGTTTATTTATGAACTAATTTTAAATATTACGCTAATATAATGAGTGATAAATTAAAGCAGAAGGATTAAACAGAATAATACCGGACAGAAAAAAAGAGTTAACCAAATCATATGATGGAGCAGGACTGGGTTTATACCATGCCAAAACCTATGTTGAAATGTTGGATGGAAAAATATGGTGCACATCGGAAGAAGGTAGGGGATCAGCGTTTTATTTTGCGATACCCTATCATCCGGTTTAGGCCGAGCGGAATGATCAAGTCGATCTGGTCCATTGATTTGCTG
>Ga0255385_10075_pt1 | contig 13204 bp, 7 predicted proteins | sample ANMaggSeSYBR01G3_FD_182103 | JGI IMG/M metagenome (GOLD analysis project Ga0255385, IMG submission 182103) | Sediment cell enrichment communities from methane seep in Santa Monica Basin, California, United Staets - ANME aggregate JGI... | ecosystem: Environmental > Aquatic > Marine > Cold seeps >...
CGAAATGGCCTGTCAGTCGCACTTAAATCAATCGAGGATTGATAAATTATGGCATTTGATCAGGCTACACGAAATAAGCTCCAAAATTTTGTTTCAAATGCACGGACTGGACCCGGATACAGGTGAAGTTAGCAATTTAGATAGCCTGCCCCACCTTAATGATACCCAAATTCAGACTGCCCGCCTTTTACGGGATACCATGAAACATTATCAAACAGGAAGTTCCTCTAATGATTCAAAGGAGATATTGAGCCGTATTGTCCGGGAGCAGGCGTTTACCGTGCTCAATCGGCTGTGTGCCATGCGCTTGGCTGAAACACGGGGAATCCTGATTGAATCCATTGGAAAGGGTTATAGCTCCAAGGGGTTTCAACTTTATACACGTGTGGCAGGAACTTCTTTAGGAGAGACCGGTGACACGTATCGGAATTATCTTTTTAGTTTGTTTGATGAATTTGCACATGACCTGGCTGTCTTGTTTGACCGGTACTCGCCCATGGGAAGGCTTTTTCCAAGGGAATCCGCCCTTTTGAAGCTGCTGGACAAGATAAATGATGTGGAGCTTGAAGCGTTATGGGTCGAGGATGAAACCATTGGATGGATTTATCAATATTTTAATTCTGTGGAAGAACGCAAACAAATGCGTGCAGAGTCCCAGGCACCAAGGAACAGCAGGGAGCTGGCAGTACGTAATCAGTTTTTCACGCCCCGGTATGTGGTGGAATTTTTGACAGACAATACTTTAGGACGCATCTGGTATGAGATGACAAAGGGAAACACTGTACTGATAGATCAGTGCCGCTATCTGGTGAGAAGACCCAATGAAATCTTTTTAGAAAAAGGTGAGGAGGCACCGGAACAGAAAGATACTGATGCTGATCTCAGCCAGGAAGAATTGCTGAAACAGCCTGTTTATATAGCGCATCGCCCAATCAAAGATCCCCGTAAAATCCTCATGCTTGATCCGGCTTGTGGGTCAATGCACTTTGGTCTCTATGCTTTCGATCTTTTTGAAAAGATTTATAAAGAAGCATGGGATTTACAGTCCACCGGGCATTGGCAAGGTGTTGTCAATAAAAGACTTGCTCTGCTAACAGAGACATATGCGACCAGAGATGAATTGTTACGGGATGTCCCACGGTTAATTATTGAGAACAACATTCATGGCATCGATATTGACCCCAGAGCTGTTCAAATTGCAGGGTTGTCCTTATGGCTCAGGGCACAGCGAAGCTGGAAAGAACACAATGTCAAGCCAGGAGAAAGACTGCAAATCCAAAAATCCAACATTGTATGTGCTGAACCTATGCCGGGTGATAAGGGGCTTTTAAAAGAGTTTTCCGAAAGCTTGAAACCCAAGGTGTTGGGCCAGCTTCTTGAAATCATCTTTGAGAAAATGGAACTTGCAGGTGAAGCGGGATCATTGCTTAAAATCGAAGAAGAGATCGAAGAGGCTGTGGAAAATGCGCGTGAAGAATTTAACAAAGAAATTTTACGCAGAAAAGAAGAAGCGGGTTATTTGCCGGGAATGGCGCCAAAACGGCAACCAACTCTGTTTGATTTTGCGGACTTGCCGGACAAGACTCAGTTTTGGGAGACTGCTGAAGAAAAGATTCTTGATGCTTTGCGGGATTATGCTGAAAAGACGGAAGAAGGAGATGGAGAGCGGCGAAGACTTTTTGTTGAGGATGCGGCTAAAGGGTTTGCTTTTATTGATATTTGTTGGAAGCGGTTTGATGTGGTTTTGATGAATCCGCCGTTTGGGGAGTTTTCTCTTCAAACACGAAGAATCGCAGATCAAATCTACCTAAATTCCAGTAGGGAGTTATATGCTGCATTTATCGAACGAGGTTTACAAGTTTTAAAAAAATACGGGTATTTAGGCGCTATTACTTCTCGTACTGGTTTTTTTATTAAGACTTTAAATAGCTGGAGAAAAAATTGTGTTTTGCCAGCTGGTGTTTTGGCGTTTGTTGAGTTGGGACAAGGAGTTTTGGATTCAGCAATGGTTGAAACAGCTGCATATATTCTTGGCCCCGCTTATTCGGATAAGGCTATGATAAACAATAACTCATTATTTATGCGATTTCCCCAAAACTCCACTAGTGCAAATGGATTATTTCAAATTATTGAATCTATTTATCAGAACAAATTAGAAGAGTCGTTTTTAATACGTTCAAAATTATTTAAAGCAGTCCCGAATTCACCATTTGCATATTGGCTTCCATTTAAATTTTTATCTGTTTTTGAAAAGTTTGACTTAATTGAAGGGACAACAGCATCTATAAAAGTAGGCCTCCAAACTGGTGATGATTTTCGATTTGTTCGTACTGCCTGGGAAGTCTCACAAAATAGAATAACCATGCGAAGTAATTTGTCCCATCAATGGGTCCCACATGCAAAAGGTGGTGAAAATTCTCCTTTTTATTCTGATATCCATTTGTTGGTTAATTGGGGTAATAATGGACACGAAATTCGTAAACATAAGTCATCAACAATAAGAAATTCTCAATATTATTTTTCAAAAGGTTTGACATTTCCATATCGAGTATTTCGATTTTCTCCAGCAATTCTTCCTTCCGGTTGTATTACTGGTGTAACAGGAATGGGTATATTCCCTTTGAACATTTCAGTTGAAGCCCTCGTCACTGCTCTGAACACAGATTATGTGAACAAATTTGTTAGCATTTGGCTTGGCAGGGTTGAAATGGGTTCTTTATACCAAGCTGGAACAATACAATCTGTTCCGTTTCCACTTATAAGCAAAGAGAATGAGAAACAATTGGCAAGCATTGGAAAAGAACAAATTTTATTAAGAATAGATATTGCTAAAAATATTGAAACCACAAGATATTTCCATACTCCAATAATTTCAAAAAAAGAAACTTTACAGGAAATCTCTCAAGAACTCAATCGCCAGTTAGATTATTATAAAGAAAAAAGCGTTAAACTTTTTTATGAAGCAAATGATATTATGGCTCAACTTTATGGTTTGAATGACCTCCCTGAAGGTTTTGTATCTGAATATAGAAAATATGAATCCACCTTTGCATATACGCTTGAGCTCCCAGCTATTAGAACTTCTGAGATAGTTAAACGTATTATTTCTTACGCTTTCGGTTCTGCTAATGGTAGATGGGATATTCATTTATTAGTTAAAAAAAATGGGATCCAGAGAATCCAGAACCCTTTTGAAACACTTCCTGATGTCTCCCCCGGCATGCTCCAAAACTCATCCGGCCTCCCAGTCGAACCTAAAGACATCCCTGACGACTATCCCCTCCGCATCACCTGGTCCGGCATCATAGTCAACGACGAAGGTCACCCTGAAGACATCATCACCCGAGTCCGTGAAGCCATCGAAGTCATCTGGAAAGATAAAGCCAGTGACATTGAGCAGGAAGCCTGCGAAATTCTGAACATACGTTCCTTGCGCGAATACTTCTCCAAACCCGTAAAATTCTTTGTTGACCACCTCAAGCGTTACTCCAAAAGCCGTCGTCAGGCACCAATCTACTGGCCATTATCCACACAGTCGGGCTCATACACCCTCTGGTTGTATTATCACCGCCTGACAAATCAGATCTTATACACCTGCGTAAATGATTTTGTGGAGCCCAAACTAAAGTTAGTATCTGAAACAACAGACCATCTGCGTAAAAAAACCGGCCGCACCAGCCAGGAGGAAAAAGAGCTTGAAAAATATTCCGATCTGGAACTGGAACTAAAGGATTTCAGAGACGAACTGCTGCGCATTGCCAAATTCTGGAAACCAAATCTTAATGACGGCGTCCAGATCACTGCGGCACCTCTATGGAAACTGTTTCAACACAAACCCTGGCAGAAAAAACTGAAACAAACCTGGAGTAAGCTTGAAAAAGGCGAATATGACTGGGCGCATCTTGCATACAGTATCTGGCCGGAACGGGTTATCAATGCCAGCCATAAAAACCGCAGCTATGCAATTGCCCATGACCTGGAAGAAGATCTTTGGGAAGGAATCGAGAACGGCATTGACCGCCAGGGCAATGCAAAATACAAATGGGTGCCGAAGGATTTGAGTGAAAATGAGCTAAAAACGATAATTATAGCAAAAATCGAAGAGAACACATAAATGGCAAAAAAACAAAAACCACTGATTGTGATGGTTTCATCCACTGTCTATGGAATTGAAGAGCTTCTTGATCGCGTGTATGCCATTTTGACCAATTTTGGTTATGAGGTCTGGATGTCACACAAGGGAACGGTTCCTGTTTTGCCGGACAAAACAGCCTTTGAAAACTGCCTGGATGCAGTTGAAAAATGTGATCTGTTTCTTGGGGTTATAACAACTCAATACGGCAGCGGCAAAGAAGGTAAGGGCAAAAAGTCAATTACACATCAGGAACTATCAAGAGCAATTCAATTGAATAAACCGCGTTGGATTTTGGTCCATGACCATGTTGTTTTTGCACGCACTCTATTGAGAAACCTTGGCTACAAATCATCAAAAAAACGTTCCGGATTAAAACTTGCAAAAAAGAACGTCATTGATGACTTACGTGTTATTGATATGTATGAAGAGGCTATAAGGCACGATATCCAATTAAAAGATCGGACAGGTAACTGGGTGCAAAAGTTTGTAACCTCTGAAGATGCACAACTTTTTGCAACGTCTCAGTTTCATCGCTACCAGGAAGCAGAGTCCTTTCTCAAAGAGCAGCTTGAAAATATCTCCGCTGTTCGGAAGCGGATGGCCAAGGAGGTGAAATCATGATTCCCGATACCATCAAAAAACAAATTCGCAAAGGCGAAGATATTGGTACAGAGTTTAAACTCTCTATCAAAAACATGGATACAATTGCAAAGACTGTCTGTTCATTTCTCAATAAAAAAGGCGGTGCGGTTTTTTGCGGTGTTGATGATAAGGGTAAAATTGTTGGGATAGGTGCTGCGAAAGATAATGCGGAAAAACTTCAAGTGTTTCTTAACGATAAAATTTTACCCAAAGCTCTTTTTTCAGTCAATGTGGATGAAGAAAATGATAAATCTATTCTCACAATTGAGGTGCCGCAAGGAAAAGACAAGCCATATGTCTATAAAGGAGCCATTTATATACGACAACAATCTATAACCCGGGTGGCTGATTCTGAAACCCTCAGGAAAATGGTTCAATCAAAATCTGTAGAAGTGAAACGTTGGGAACGTCGCCCCGCAATGGCCATTGAAGCGGAAGATTTTGATCGTAATGAGGTTTTCAACACCGCAAAGGAAGCATCGGAAACCGGGCGGTTTAATTTCTCAAATTTGAATGATGTAGTAGCTATATTAGAAGATTTGAGTGTATGTCGAACCGGTGAGTTCACACAGGCTGCAGATGTGCTTTTTGCAAAAAATCCTGCTTTACGCCATCCGCAAGTCCGGGTTCGGGCAACCCGATTTGCTGAAGATAAAGGGTCAGATAAATATATTGATGATCAAACATTCCAAGGGCCGCTTGTGCAAGTACTCAATAAGGTCATTGATTTTGTGGCGCGGAATGTAGCAGTGACTTCACATTTTGGAAAAGACCGGATTCGTCGTCAGGACAAAACAGAATATCCCATGCATGCATTACGCGAAGGCCTTGTAAATGCATTTGCTCACAGGGATTATTCTTCATTTTCAGGTGGAATTTCTGTTGGAATTTATCCTTCACGGATAGAAATATGGAATTCCGGACGTTTACCTGAAGGTCTGAAACCCAGTGACTTGCGCAAAAACCATCCTTCGTTACCGACAAATCCGGATATTGCGCATTTGCTCTATATCCGGGGGCTAATGGAGCGAATCGGCCGTGGGACTCAAAAAATATTGAATGCTTGCAAAGAGTATGGATTGCCTGCACCAAAATGGCTGGATAAGCTTTCTGGGGTAACATTGATTCTGTATTCAGCAAAATCATCAGTTACTGATGAAATCATATTAAATAAACGACAAAAAGCTTTGATAAAGTCGTTTTCACCAGGCGATGAAATAAAGCCAGCTAAATATCAAAAGCAATTTGCATCAGATGTATCCGAACGGCAAGCTCGGAGAGACTTGAGGGAATTGGAGGATTTAGCGCTGATCGATCGCATAGGAAAAGGAGCCGGCACCCGTTATCAACGAACCAACCGGACATTAACCGGGCATATACGCATACGCTAATATTTAAAAGATTGAATGTAAAATACGGTTTAACTTATTAGAATAACTTGAATATTATTTATTGACAAATAAAAGGATTAAAGAAACAGGACATAACCGGACATTAACAGAATATATAAAAAGTTAAAAAAATGATTTGCATGATGCCTATAATTATCTAATAAAACTGAGAATAAATTGTTTTTCTATTGGTGAATTCGCTTTATCATCAGGATTTAATCGGACAACAACCGGACATCCGGAGAGTATTAAATGGAAATCAAAACTTATATCCAAAATCAAATTTTGTTCCCCCGCCTTAAAAAAAAGAAATGCTCGTTGTCTATGGTTCTGACAGGCTTTACCATGATCTTTGCCTTGAAATGGCAACCGAGACTTTGAAGGTAGTCGACGCAAGTAAAAGCAGTATTACCAGTCGTGAAGAAGCATTAAAAACCATGAAACAGCTCGGAAGTTCCAACACAGCATTAAAAACCATGAAACAGCTCGGAAGTTCCAACACAGCATTAAAAGGCTTTCTGATATATGTTCCGGCCAAAGCGCCGGAAACTGATGAAGAAAAACAGATTGATCCATTTTCCCTGTACTCAGTTTGCGGAAGTGTTTTCCCTGATGGTGTTGGTGATGAGTATATGCACATCTGCCTTAAAGCAAAGCCTGACCATGGAACAGAAATCAGGCGTATTTTCAGCGAAAACCCAATTCCGGCTTTTGCCGTAATTGATGCGGTTGGCGGCGGTAAAGGATCAATGGCATTCATTTAAAAGCAAATAGTTTAAAAATTTATCGGGCAGCTATAACTATTTAAATTTGTTTAAATTTTGAGATTCTCAATAAAAAAATTTCTTTTTTCTTGACAATACCAAACACATTTGTTATTGATAGCGTCAACTTAATTTTGATTCATGAGGTGGTGTTATATGGAATGTGTTATTTCTAAACCCTTAACTCTTTCAGGGAGATATTTTTCAAAAAAAGAACTACATCAAGTTCAGGAAACTGTGAAGATGTTTCCTGAGTTAAGTCGAACTGAATTAGCATTTACTATTTGCGAACACCTGTCTTGGGTAACACCAAAAGGTTCTGACAAAATAATGTCCTGCTTAAATGCTTTGGAACGGCTTGAAAAGCTTGGTTATATACAATTACCTCAAAAGCAAATAAAGAAAAAGCGTATTACAAAAAAAATTGTCTGGTCAGATAAAACAGTGGAAGAATCCCGGATACTATGCTCACTCGAGGAAATAGCACCTTTAGAGTTACGGATCGTAAAGGATAAAAAAGATGTATCCTTATGGAATGAATATGTGGATCGCTATCATTTCTTGGGCTACAAGCAACCTATTGGTGATACTTTACGGTATTTTATAGTTTCCAAAAACCTGAATAATCGACTGTTGGGCTGTTTGATGTTTACACCCGCTGTGTGGCATTTATCTGCTCGAGATACCTGGATTGGCTGGGAGAAAAAAGATCGGGAAAAGCGATTAAGCTTAATTATTAATAACAATCGCTTTCTAATATTCCCATGGGTTAAAGTTGACAATTTGGCCGGCAAAGTTCTTTCTATTGTTGTTAAACAGATTCAAAATGATTGGCAGCAAGAGCATTTTTATCATCCGGTATTGATAGAAACATTTGTCGATCCGTGTAAATATTCGGGTTCTTGTTATCATGCAGCAAATTGGAAATACATAGGAAAAACAACAGGCAAAGCATGGAAAGATGAATCTGATAACAATAAAGCTTCGAGCAAAACCATCTTTGTTTATCCATTAGAGTCAAATTTCAGGGCAATACTAAGAAATCAAAAGAAACATTTACAACCTGAGCAGATAGAGATTGATGAGAATTTTATCAGCTTATGGGGTAAAGTGATCAGTATTATCGCTGAAGTTGCCCATGAATTTGATAAAACATGGCAAAAACGCAAACGCATTATTGATTCCATGTTACTTATATTTTTGATCTTTCGTCTGTTATTCTCCAAGAATAGTCAGGGTTATGGGACAACGATTTCCGATTTTTGGAATAATTGCCATAAGATGAATTTTCCTTTACCCCAGAAAAAACCGATTAGCGCATCAACATTTACGCAGGCTCGTGCAAAATTAGATGAAACCATATTTAAAATACTCAATAAAAAGATCATAAGTGTTTATGAAAACAAAACCAATAAATTATATCTATTGAATAATCAGCGAATATTTGCAGTTGATGGCAGTAAGATAAACTTGCCGCATGAATTGATTAATGACGGATACAAGACGCCATCAGATAATGCCTGGTATCCTCAGGGTCTAATCAGTTGTTTATATCAATTAAAATCAAGAATACCTTTTGACTTTGATTTGGTAAATCATGGTGACGAAAGGAAATGTGCGCTTTCGCACCTGACATCGTTAAAAGAAAACGATATTGTTGTATATGACAGAGGGTATTTCTCCTATGCCATGTTGTACTATCACGTAAAAGCGGGTGTTTATCCTGTTTTCAGATTACAAAAAAATACTTACAAAGAAATTGAAGAATTTAGAACAAGTGATCAAATCGACCAAATTATCACGTTAAGTCCCTCAAAAGATACAACAAAAGACATAACAAAGAAATTTCCCGACATAACCGTTGTTCCATTAAAACTTCGTTTAATAAAATATACTATTGCTGAAACAACCTATTGCATAGGAACAACCCTCACGGGTAAACAATATGAAACTGACATATTCAAAGATATTTATCATTCACGCTGGGGAGTTGAAGAATTATACAAAATCAGTAAAGAATTTATTATTGTTGATGATTTTCACGGAAAAAGTGAACGAGGAGTCAAACAAGAACTATTTGCCCATTTTGTCCTTATAACCATGAACAGGTTATGTTCAAATAAAGCAGAAGATCAGATATCAAAAATGCTCAGTCCGCTGAGTAAAAAAGATGAAACCATACCAAAAATTAAAGTAAATTTTAAAAATTGCCTATCCACGGTTTCGAGACATCTCGAAGAAATCATGTTTGTACCTGTAAATTGTGTGAAGAACGTAATTCAACAAATAGTCAGTTCTATTTCTCGTTACCGCCAAAAAGTTCGGCCAAATCGATCCTATTCGAGAAAATCAATGAAACCTACAAAAAAATGGAGACCCGGAAAAGCGAAAAAAGTGACGGTGCCAGAACTCGCTAACTAATTGTATTTTTTATAAAAATATAGTAAATCCTTAACTGAATGTGTGCGTTTCTTAACTGAATGCCATTGGGGTAAAAACCTATTCTGTGCAAAAGAGAGAGAAAATTTCCGAGGCTATTGATGATAGAATGCGTAAAGTAAGGGCTGAAGTAAGGCGGCTTGAGTTCGCATCGCGAGTAGCTGCGGAGAAAATCGTACTTACAGATTAGCGGCTGATCAGCACGCGGGATGCGTATGCTGTTTCTAAGTGGGAAGCTGAGCAGGGGTTGATGGCGATTGCTGAGGAGACGATCACGGGCCGGGATGATTCCCTGCGGGAAGGATGATTCCTTCGGAAGGGATGGGTTCCCTTCGGGAAGGATGATTCGCTTCGCGAACGGGATGGTTGGATGAAAGAAAGGGCGGAGGACGGAGACCAGAGGCGGGGGATGGAGGTTGTGATTATTCGGCCGCCTCTGGTTTATGTGCCCGGGGTTAAGGCTAATTTTCGTTTGCTGATGAAGTGGGTGAAAAGAGGTGTTCCGCTGCCCTTGGGCGCTGTACATAATAAACGCAGTTTTGTGGCTTTGGATAATCTGGTGAGTTTTATTATTCATTGTATGGATCATCCTAAGGCCGCTAATGAGGTGTTTTTGATTTCGGATGGTGAGAATGTGTCGACCACTGAGTTGTTGCAGAAGATGGCGAGGGCTTTGGGCAAGCGCTCTTTTCTGCTGCCGGTGCCGGTTGGCTTGATGACCTTTGTGGCTGGCCTGCTGGGCAGAAAGGATGTTGCGAATCGTCTGTTTGGTTCTTTGCAAGTGGATAGCTCCAAAGCGCTGGATCTGCTGGGTTGGAAGCCGGTTGTTAGCCTTGATGATGCCCTTGCGGCAACAGCCAGTGTATATTTAAGTGAAAAAGGAAAATATATGAAACGATGGTTTGATGTTACCATTACTCTTATTGTCTTGCTGGTGTTGCTCGCACCAATGCTGCTGATTGCTGTATGGGTGAAATTAACATCAAAAGGCCCGGTTTTTTACTGGTCTGATCGCGTCGGGCGGCATAATCATATCTTTAAGATGCCCAAGTTCCGCACCATGCGGATCAATACCCCGGCTGTGGCAACACATCTTCTGGATGATCCTGATCATTTCCTTACCCCTGTTGGTAAATTCCTGCGCAAATCAAGTTTGGACGAGTTACCTCAGTTGTTCAGCATCCTCAGGGGAAATATGAGTATTGTTGGGCCAAGGCCGGCATTATTTAACCAGGATGATCTGATTGAACTGCGAACCCAAAAAGGCATTCATCTACTTACCCCTGGTTTGACCGGCTGGGCCCAGGTTAATGGCCGGGACGAACTACCGATTCCAGTTAAGGTTGAATATGATCGCTACTATTTGGAGCATCACTCCTTTTGGCTGGATCTCAAGATAATTGTGCAGACCTTTTTCAATGTTGTCCACCGAGAGGGGGTGGCGCATTAGGCCGGGGGTCAGGCTTGCCTTATTGTCGTTATTTGGAAGACCATGTTGTCCCCAGTATTTTTTTCGCAGTTGAGGAAACCGGTCAAATAGTTGCAAGGCCAGTTTGCCCTTCAGAAACCCCATGAACCGCGATACTGCGTACTTCGGAGGAATTGATACGACCAGATGAACATGGTCTATTTGTACATTACCTTCCACCACTTCTACGCCATCTTTTTGACTACACAGCCGATATATCTGTTGCATCACATATTTTGCCACTTCTTCCTGCAATATTTTGTAACGATATTTCGGACAGAACACTACATGATACTTGCATTCATACAAAGAATGCGCTAACTTCTTGAATTGACGAGCCATTATATGTACCTCCTGTTAGTTTCGCACCTTCCAGGTAGATATATAATACTCGTCATACTCAATACACTGGTAGAACCTTTTTTTGTTCCACTACCAGAGGTAGTGGTTTACTTTTTGTATAGGAAACTATAAAATTACGTTTGCAATATATTGAAATTATAATATATAAAATGACACTATGGCAACTAAGTCAATAAAAGCAATATTTCGTGATTGGTGGTATTTTATATTTATTGAGTTATCAGTTAGATATTCAGAACTACATTGGGATTCGATTGTTGAAAATGTTGAAAAGATGATCGGGTGTGGTGATCCTTCCAACGGGTATGCGGAATATGTTTGTCCCCAATGTGGTAATAAGAAACAAGTTCCGTTTACATGTAAGAGCAGATTCTGTACTTCTTGCGGCAAGATTTATATTGATAAATGGGTAGAAAAAATAGTGGGTAACATATTTGATGTTCCTCACCGGCATTTGGTGTTTACCATTCCACAAGAGCTTCGCAAGATAATTTTTAATAATCGCATGTTGATAAAAGTAATGATGGACTGTGCTTCTCAAGCTGCTTTGGAAGTGCTTCAAAGTAGAGGAACGGATGCGGTTCCTGGCATGCTGGTTATTGTTCATACATTTGGTCGGGATCTTAAATTTAATGTTCATGTACATATGCTGATCACAGAAGGTGGATTAACCACTAATAATCAATGGGTTGATATTCCTTTTCTTCCTTATGGGTTACTGAGAAAGAAGTGGCAGTATTATCTGTTGACTGCAATAAAAGCAACTTTACCGAAAACAAGAGAGAACACTCAATTTATTGATGATCTGTTCAAGAGAAATGATAAAGGTTTTTATGTGAATGCTGAAAAAAAGATGACGTCTGCTCGTAGAGCTGCTCGTTATATAGGTCGGTATATGGCCCGTCCGGCTTTAGCTGAATACAAAATAATTCACTACGATGGGAGGATGGTAACTTTTTGGTATATAGATCATAAAACAGGTCGTAAAATTACTGAAACGATTGAAGCGAAAGAATTCATAACGCGCTTGATTGACCACATTCCTCTCAAAGGATTCAAGATGGTTCGTCATTATGGTATTTATGCCCGCCGCAGTAAATCAATATCAATGAAGATTCTCCAGAGCTGCAAACGTTTTGTCCAGATGACGATTGAGTTCATTGCCAATGATTCGAAGTCGTTAACATGGAGAGAGCGAATGATAAAGAGTTTTGGAAAAGATCCATTGATCTGCTCCAAATGTAAAGAAGAGATGTTGTTGTGGCGAATATGGCATCCTAAATACGGAGAGATATTCGATCTTTCCAGAGATGGACCATTTGAATATGATATAAAAGATAAAGAAAATCAGACAATTCAAGATCGACAGAATAAGTATATCCAATTGGAGCTATTTCCGATTTAATCCGCCCAAAGGGCGTTTTGTTCTTTTATCTGTGTGTATCCGTGTTCATCTGCGGCTAATAAACGAAAAAACTTGAATATATGAAGGATTCAAATAATACCCCAATAGAGATATTGAGGTGCGAAGAGTTACTGAGTCTACAGGAAAGGGTTGGGAAAGACTTCTTGTCCGATCATGCTTTGTCTTTGCTCATGAATCGTTTTTCTAAGCGTGTTACATATTTCATGCTGGAGTATCCTTATGTGGACAAGGATTTTAGGAGCACCTATTACAGCGATTTCTCAAAGAGACACCAGAACATCAACAGAAATTCATTTCGAATTCATATATTCGGAGAAAATGAGGACTACTATGGCTTTTTTACTTTAAGGAACACACCGCCCTTTAATCTGGGTAGAGGATATCTAAACCCAAAGGCACTTACTGTTGACCCTGGCCATTTTTTGCTCACAAAATTTGATGTGCATATTTTGGGCAAGAGATTCACCGTGGATGCATTCCCATGGATGCAGCAAGACGCAAATATTTCCAGATGTGCTCAAGTCTCAATATGGGCGATTGCCAAGTATTACAGTGAAAGATATTCCATTTACGCAG
>Ga0255385_10076_pt1 | contig 13201 bp, 12 predicted proteins | sample ANMaggSeSYBR01G3_FD_182103 | JGI IMG/M metagenome (GOLD analysis project Ga0255385, IMG submission 182103) | Sediment cell enrichment communities from methane seep in Santa Monica Basin, California, United Staets - ANME aggregate JGI... | ecosystem: Environmental > Aquatic > Marine > Cold seeps >...
TAAAGGAACACCGATTATTGTAGCGATGAGCATGCTGACTATTACAAGCTCAAACGTGGCTGGTAGGAAAGTTTTTATGTCTGTCAGAATTGGTTGGCGCGTCTTCACAGACGTACCTAAATCACCAACCATTATCCCTTGCATATAACGTATATATTGAATATAGAGCGGCTTATCTAGCCCTAGCTCAATTGTTGCTTTTTCGATTTGTTCCTTGGTAGGGTGAGGTCCAACCCAGGCTGCGGCCGGGTTAGAGGGAACAACACGAGCAATAAAAAAAGTCAAGATCGATACGCTAATAAAGATAAAAACCGCCATCACCAATCGTTTTAGTATATAGTCTAGCTGTTGCACAGGTCTAGCTCCTCTCACAAATATAGGCAAAAAAGCGAGGATCGTATAGTTTTTTTATATGCTGGTCAACATGGTGTTGACCAGCATATATTGTTGCTAATTATTCTATATGTTTTTCGTAGAGTTACTGAATAATATACTCACTATTGATCCTTAACGACTCAGCTGGTATGCGAATACCACATGCGAGTAGGCTGGATTATCCACGTAGCCTTTTATGTCAGCACGCACAACATGTGTGTTGGCGAGATCATAAGCGAATATAGCTGCCGCGTCCTCAATCAGGATTTGCTGCGCTTCAATGAACATGTTTGTAGCAGCTTCACGGTCACTTCCAGAAATGGCATCTGCCCCATCAATCAACTCATCGAAGGCTTCATTACTGTAATAACCAAGATTAAATACAGTATACTCCTCTGTCCGGAACATGCTATACATCCAGCTCATCGGAGAGACGTAATCAGGCCACCAGTAAATCACATAGATATCCTGAGCATTCTCTGAACCAGATTGTCCGAGAGCCCACTGAGATTCCCAGGTCATCCCCTGTATCTCCAGGTTGATTCCGAGCTTGGCAAGTTCAGCTTTCCACATCTCCCCGGCAGTTTGTTGTTCAAGATCTCCTGTTGTAAAGGTGTAAACCAGGTCGAAACCACCCTCAGGATACCCGGCTTCGGCGAGTAAATCGGCTGCTGTCTCAAGGTTATGACTGTATTGGAAGAGATCATCGCCATGTCCCCATACTCCGGAAGGAATCGCTCCGCGAGATTGCACAGCGCGATCACCCATCACACCTTCAATAACTAATTGGTATGGGAATGTATATGACAGTGCCTGGCGTACAAGCGGGTTATCAAGGGGGGGTTTTTGTGTATTCATCAAACCGAGCATGTTCATTAAAGACTGGTTTGTGTATACGATGAGATCATCACGCGATTCAAGCGAGGAAATGTTATCAGGAGGGAGTTCGTAAGTGAAATCAGCCGTACCTGCTTCAACCATTTGTTGTCGGGCAACAGGATCTTCGACAACTTCAAAAACCAATTTATCAAATTGCCCTTCTGACCATCCTCCCCAATAGTCCTCATTGCGGGTCATAATCAAACGGGTACCGCGGTCATAACTTTCGATTGTGTATGGTCCAGTTCCTGCACAATTTCCCTCATTAAACCATTCAGTGCCGTGCTCAGCATACGCTGTTGGATTGTAAATCCAGGCTTGATAACCTGCTGAGGCAGCCAGGTCCATTGGAGCAGGGTAAAAGAGATTGAACTGAACAGTGTGTTCATCTATTACATCAATTGAATCAACCGGGTCCCAGATGTAAGAAGCCCCAGCGCCAATTTCAATGATGTTCTCAATGGCACCTTTTACAGCTTCTGCGTTCATTGGCTCTCCATCATGGAAAGTAACGCCTTCGCGCAGATGGAAAGTCCAAACCATATCATATTCACTTGCTTCCCAACTTGTCGCGAGACCGGGTCCGAGAATTTCATCGCTGCCAGGTGGATTGTAGACAGTCAGTGTTTCATAACAATTCGATGTAATTTGGGCGTCTGCGAAATTAGTTGCTGGATCAATATCCGGCCAGGTTGTCGGTGCAGCAAATACGAAAATACTTGGTTCAGGTTCCGTCTCCACTGCTTCTTCTTCAACCGTTGGAGCTGTTGCTTCCTCAGAAACCACCTCTTCAGTAGGTTCCTGAGGCGTCCCACAAGCTACAAGCAAAATCGACATCAAGAAAATACTAATAACAAAATAAAGTAATTTGCGATTGATCTTCATTTTTCTTCTCCTTATTTCAAAGTTAAACATGTACTGCCTAACAATCGGACAGGTTGGTCAAAGTGGTTTTTAGTAGATCTGGTTTCAAATATCTTCCCTCCTTTTCATTTCTTTTGCTAACATAAAAGTTGAGTCCGAAAGAAATTCCGTGAAGGCTTCTTTATCGATTTCCATTAATTCCAGCCCTTTTTCACACTTATTTGAAAAATTTGTTACCCAACTTTCATCATCCAACCCTCCACTGTCCAGGGCAAAATTGGATAAACGTTTGGCTGCGTCAATCAATCGTAAAGATGGATATAATTCCTCAAGCTCTTCACCTTGAGCCATGAGATAAGCACTCGATACCAGAAACGAAAGCAAATCATAAAATTGCTCTTCGCCTAGCAATAATCCTTTTTCTGTCATTTAACCCACTCCTTCCCGTAACTATCTCTATAAGTTATCTCTGAAATCGGTAATCTGGCTGGGGGTTCAGGAGTTTCCCCAGGGTATCCTAAAGTAACCATAAGATAAGGCTGGACATCTTCGGGAATTTCAAGAATTTCTCTCAGCGCTTTATCGGCAAAGGAGACCACAATACAGCTGCCAATATTGAGGGAATAGGCAGTTAAAGCAATGTTCTGGGCTGCAATTGCGCAGTCGGCCATATACATCAGGCGCGTGGCCTCTTTTAGTTTCTTTTGTTTTGGTTTTGCGCAAATAACAATTAATGCCGCTGGCATATCGTCTATTCCGGGGCAGAAATTTAATAGAAGTTTTTTTTGTGCCGCGGAGGTGATGACAATAAATCTCCATGAGTTGTAATTGCCAGCATTTGGGGCCCATCTGGCTGCATCAATAATTTTCTCCACGGAAATATCATCAATGGGCTCATCCTTGTATTTTCTGATACTCCTTCTTTCTTGAATCGTTTTTATTAAATCCATGTTATGCTCCATGTCTGATTAAGATTTCAAACTCATAAACCTGCATATTTATTAACAATATTTAATGCGCCCACCAAACTTTTGGCAGCCAATCGCCCATAGTCTTCGATAAAATTCCCCTCCAGGTCTAATGTGCCTAAACCTGGCGTAAGGAACATTTTCCCCGCGTAAATTGTTGCAGGTTCAATCCCCATTACGTCCTGGGCGGAAACCACAGGGTTAGTATTTGCCCATAAATCTTCCAGGGTATAGATTGGCATACCTCTTTTCCCGTCAATCCATGTTTGTTCAAAATTAATTTCAGTTCCCCCGTATTGATAAGTTTTGGTAAATATCAGGTGTTCCTTCAACCATTCAGGTTCCAAATACTCAAATTCTTCTATAAGTATTTCGTGGTATTTGTCAATTGGATCAGTAATGAGTTGGGGGTTATCCCGCAGAGTTCTCAAGTACGCAACCAATCCAACCAATGTATCTCTTCCCGGATCACTGTAAGTAAATACTGCTTTACCATGTGATGAGGTTTCTCCATAACGTTGTCCGCCCAAACCCATACCTTTTCTTATCTGGGACATGACTTCATCTTTTCCAATCATCAGGCCGGAACATGGTGCCCGACCTGCTTTATCCATGCTGTATGTGATGACATCACATCCCATTTTTCTCGGGTCTGCCCCTACGAAAGGAATCGAACCGCCGGTATCAATGATGTATGGAACTTGATATTCAGCTGCTATTTTAGAGATTTGTTTTAGCAGTATTGGGGTTCCATCTTTATCTAATACACCATGACCATAACTTGGTGTGTCATATCCAATTGCGGCAAATCCGACCAGATCAGCCGCCTGCCTTTGGGCAGCTTTTTTTAATGATTCAACACTCTTTTCAACATCCACTTTTGTGAGCAGGGGAGTCGGATTCCATCTGACACCATGACAATCATATTTTGCGCCATCCAATCTAACGTGCACAATATCAAGATTAAATAAACTTTTTCCCTCTACACCAAGTTCTCCTCCTGATACTGTTCTGTCAACCAGAAGGTTTTTATAGCGCGGAGGAAATGCTCTGCCGTAGCCACCCAGCCATTCAATATCTTCAGCATATGGCATGATTACCCTTCCCCGGTAGGCGTCACCCAGGCGCATAGTGGGAGGTTGAAAGAGGGTTGATGCTGCGATGCGCAAACAAGCTTCACATGTGTTGGCTGCTACTGCATCATATTCATCGCCATAAACACTTTTGACAACTTCTCTTAATTGATCTTCAATACCTCTTACTCCGGGGGTTTTGCCGCTCTGGTTGGCCTTTACGATTTCATCAAGGACATAACTTGGTAAATTACCCGGCCGCGCAGAACTTCCGGGATACATCCCAATATCATCCTTTAATTTATCAAGCCCAATTTTCTTAGCAAATTCCTTTGCATCCTTATGAATATTTGAGGTGTTTTCATAGATCTTTTGATACCATTGATACTTGTATAGCTCTTCCATTTTTTAACTCCATCTTATATCTAAAACTTATTTAAATTGCAGGCGGTCATATCCAAGGATCTCCCGGATCTCAGGTTTTGGATATGTGATTTTGCTGTGTGATAATTTCATATTGACCAGGTTTTCAGCATGTTTGATTGTTACAGTTAATGGGTCAATGACATGTATTCGCTTTTTGATATTGTTCAAGTGCTCATTTATCTGGCTCGAATAATTTTCAAAACCATTTAAAGCGAGAACAATAAGGTTTGACCCATCACTTTCCACAACCGAGCAGGATAGTTTAAGTAAGGACTCAGGCCATTGTTCTGAAATATCTTTCTTGCCTTGCTGGTCCAATTTAATTGCTTTAATCGAAATAACTTTTGATAAAACGCTTTCAGCGGAAAGGATGTTCTTAATAGGTCTTATATGAGATTGAACAGAAGTTATGATAGAGATACGGCGAGACAAGACCGAAGCTAGCCTATATGTTGTATGTCCGGAACCAAGTACCGGGATTGAGACCAATTCCCGCCCTGCTGCTACGCCAAAATCCAAATAGTGGGCAACAACAACTCCGTCAACCCCATCCCTTTCAGCTTCTTTAATTTTGTAGACCACTTCAGGAAGAAGGGGGATTATTTCATGGTAAGGTCTGTCTAAATCCAGGCCGTTTGAAATAAAGGAGAAGCTGATTTCAGTATTTTTGTTACTGATTCGGGAATAATTATGTTCGAGATCGTTAAGAGTGGTCTGATCTCTTTGGGTAGGGATTACAATCCTGATTTTCAATATAATCTCCTTCTGACGGGTGATTCAACAGCAAATATCCTGGATAAATTTATTGACGGTATGACAGATCCAGGTCTATTAAGCATTCCGCGAATCTTAATGTAGTGAAGGTTGGGTTTATCACGGGGATATCGTAGCCCTGATCTTTGAGTTTTCCTTGAAGTGCATTAAGGGATTTGGGCATCCCGGCAAATCCGAGAATTATGGCCGCTGCGCCATCTTTTTGAATCGCCTTTATTGATGATTGAAGACACGTGTCCAGTACTCCTGGAGCCCCAGCTAATAGGTCGAGAACCGGAATGTCAAGAATTGGTATTGAAGCCACCCTATCAAGAAGGTTGTACCTCTTTAACAGCCTGTGATAAAAAACCAGGTCTTTTTGAATGACACCAAGGATTGAAAACTTATGCGCTAATAATGCCGCATAATGAAATGAAGCTTCTGCTGGTCCTATCACGGGAATGGCAGCAAACTCCCTGGCCTCTTGTGATCCAAGATCTGTCATACAGTAATTAATCACCGCCTGGATACCATCACGCTCAGCCTGTTTTACCTTGTTTATAATGTTGGGCAGGGCTAGAGCGATATCAAAATCATTCTCGACAGAGTCGGATCCTTGATCCAGACAGACCACTGATATTTCAGTATCAACTCCTGCAATTTCTTGAAAAGTATCTCTCTCTAAAGGAACTTCGCTTTCTATAGTCGAGGGGATGATTACTCTGATTTTTCTCATACGTAAATCCTCAATAATTAATGGGATTGGATAAGAGCAATTTCAACCTTGTTTCAATTGTCCAAATCCCATCTGCTTTTCCATCTTGTCCAAAACATCACCTGGAATGTTGAATACATCCATTAAGTCCTCTTTCATAAATGCTTTTATGTGGTCTTTGGAAAGATCCATTGCGAGTTGTGGGTTTTGATTGATGATAGATTTCAATATCTCTCGATGCTCTTTATCTTCTCTGGTAAAACGTTTAGTAATTGAGTCAGGTTCTTTATACAAGCCTTCATAGAACATCCAGTCAGGAAATCTATTCCAGACGATTTCAGATAACCGTTCAAGTGTTTTAAAACCAGCGCTTACGCTTATTGTCTTATGAAACTCCCTGTTTAATCCCCTTCGATCTCGCATATTATCCAGTGAAGTTGTCTTTTCAAGTAGATCAAGAATATCCTGGAGATGTTTGATTTCATCAGTAGATCTGTTTTCAGCAGCGACCCGAGCGAGAATCGGATCAAGCAGCAGTCGAAGAGAATAAGCCTCTGCAATCTCTATTTCATCGATTATTGCAAGGCGGACTCCTTTGTGGGACACATGTTCAGCTAATCCATCTGCGACAAGCCAGTCCAGGGCCTGCCGAATAGGGGTATAGCTAACTTCTAGTTGTTGTGCTAATTGCTCTTGCCGTAGCCAATCCCCAGGCTGATACTCACCAGAAAGTATCATGTTGCGGATCGTTTGATAGGTTAGCTCTGCAAGAGATTGATGTTGTTTTGCTATGGGGGTTATATTTGTCATCTCAAGACCTGTATTAGTGAAATAAAGTTTCTTTCTTGAATAGCTATTTTGACCTTTACAATTATGGTTCCCTTGTTTATAATATATTATATATAATATATAAAGAAGTGGAAATTGTCAAGGATTATTACTTTAGATCCCTCCTGTTGAAATAAGAATTGACGTATTTCCAATGTATATATCCGACTTACTCAAATTACTACACAAGAAACTTTTATTGTTAATGGAAAACAACGTGACTTTCGAATCAAACCTCAATCTTTGCGGAGTGTCAAATGACTGAAGAACTATTTAGTGCGATTTCAAACCTATCAAAAGGTGAGTCATTATCGATTACGGACGAACTATTGCAGAGCAACATGAACCCTGTTGACATTCTGAGTATCGCTCGAGATGCTATGCAAACTATTGGAAAGCGTTTCGAATCTGGTGAATATTATTTGCCAGAATTGATGGTCTCTGGTGACATTCTCTCAGCCGTTGCGGACAAATTAAAACCCTTTCTTGAAGGAGAAGGAGACACTGAGAAGATTGGCACGATTGTCTTTGGTACTGTTGCAGGCGATATCCACGATATTGCCAAGGATATTGTCGTTTTTATGTTAGAAGTCAACGGCTTTGAGGTGATTGATCTTGGTGTGGATGTCCCGGCAGGTAAATTTGTAGAAGCAGTTCAGGAACATCAAGCCAAGATTGTCGGGTTGAGTGGTTTTTTGACCCTCGCAATTAAACCCATGCGGGATACAATTTTTGCACTTAAGCAAGCAGGTTTTAAAGATGTGAAAGTGATGATTGGCGGTGGACCAGTCGACGATCTGGTTTGTGAATATACAGGTGCAGATGCTTGGGGACCAACTGCCATGGATGCTATTTCGATTGCCAGGGGTTGGGTAGGAGCAACCGTATAATGGATAAAAAAGAGAACGCTCCACTTGCTCAGATAGAACTTGACTACCAGGCGCGCGAGAAACGCGTTTGGGATGCGATTGCACTAAACACACCGGACCGAGTACCTCTTGTCTGCCAAGACGACTATTTCACTCTTGAGCAGGCGGGAATAACAGCCGCTCAAGCTTTTTATGAACCTGAGCTTGCTGCGAAGGTACATGTGGAAGGCGTTTCCAAATACAACTGGGATAGGGTATGTCTCTGGGCATCATTTCCGGGTCGTGTTGGCGATATCCTCGGCATGACAACCATTAAATGGGCGGGCAGAGACTTAGCCAATCACCTGGATTATCAGTTCGTTGAAAAAGAATACATGTTAGCTGACGAATATGACGAATTTCTAAAAGACCCAGGTGATTTTACTATGCGTAAACTGTGGCCGCGCATGGCTACGGAGCTTGAGCCTTTCGCACAATTCCCATCTCTTCGGGCTATGACACACTCCTACACACCAATCAATGACCTCCCTTACATGGCAGGAAAGCCGGAAGTCAGGCGGATGCTGGAAAAATTAATCGAGGCAGGTCAGGAATATAACAAGTTCGAGGATATCCGATGGGAGGCCACCCAAGCTTTCATCGACAGGGGCTTTCCAGTAATGAACGCTTTGGAAGCGGGTGCTCATGCGCCCTTCGACTGGATTTGTAACTATTTCCGCGGTATGAAAGGCACAATGCTGGACATGTATTATCAGCCAGACAAGCTCAAAGCTGCCATTGATCTTGTTACAGATCCTATCATCGAAAACGCGATCCAGCTTGCTACCGAGTTGAATGAGAAGGTTGTAGGTATTCCTTTGCATCGCGGAGCTGATCCATTTATGTCGAATGAGAAGTTCGAGGAGTTCTACTGGCCTAGCTTCAAAAAGCTGCTATTACGGCTTATCGATGCTGGAATTATCCCTGCCCCCTATTTCAGTGGAAAATTCGAAAACCGTCTCGAATTTTTCCAAGAGTTGCCGCCCGGAAAAATTTGGGGCCACTGGGATGTCATTGACCTGAAAAAAACCCGAGAAATGGTTGGCGAGATTATATGCTTTTCTGGCAACGTGCCTGGCTCAATACTGATCTCGGGTACAGTGGAGCAAACTAGGGATTATGTTAAGCTTCTTATCGATACCTTTGGCGACACTGGCGGCTTGATGATAGATGGAGCCTCTGCCATTCCTAAAGAATCCAAATATGAGAATGTTATGGCCATGACGGAGACCGTCTTTGATTATGGTGTTTATTAGCCCATTTTGGTCTCAATTGATTTTAATTTGATGAAGAATCAATACATTAAGAAGAAAGAGTTATCTGAATTATAAGGATTAGTTTATGGAGAAAAAATCTCTACGAACGCTTCAAGATTGCGAAGATATGCTCGAAGGTGCCCTCTGGTTGGGTACTGGCGGCGGAGGAAGTTTTGATGAGGGCATGGAGAAATTTAAAAAAGTCCTGGATGAGGGACTATCCCTCGAATGGGTACCAGCAGGACAGATTGGGGATGATTCCTGGACGGTTACTATTGGCCTGCATGGATCGATTGCGCCTTTATCTCCAGAGACATTAAATGAAATATCTGACCTTGGTTTAGTTGAGACCGAAGAATGGTACCTGACCAAAGCGGTGAAGGAATTGGGTGAGTCACTGGAAAAAGAATTTAAATGTATCGTCCCTGCGGAATTGGGGCCAGATAGCGTTGCCATACCACTTGCCGTGGGAGCATATCTTGGAATCCCGGTAGTTGACGGGGACTATGTCGGTCGGGCTGTTCCGGAAGAGGCCCAATCTACTTATTGTCTTCATAATAAGCAGAGCAATCTTTTTGCCGGCGTGGACCGTTGGGGAAACAGTATCTTCGTAAGAAATGCAGTAAATACAAATTCCCTTGAACGCATTGCGAAAATGTTGGCTGTGGCATCATACGGGGACATTGCAGTGGCAACAACACCTCTTATTGCAAAGGAAATGAAAAAGATACTTGTAAACGGGACTCTAAGCCGATGTTTGGAAATCGGCCAGATCCTGCGCGCTTCCAGGAATAATGGTGTGAACCCGGTTGACGCGGTAGTGAACTCCATAAATGCTTGGCGCTTATTTAATGGCACGGTTGATGGACTAGAAACCGAAGACCGTGATGGTTATTATTTTGGCACAGTTCTAATCAAAGGGTCAGGCCCTTATCAGGGGCAGACCCTGAAGGTGTGGTTCAAGAATGAAAACCTGGTCACATGGTTAAACGGGAACGCATGGGTTTGCAGTCCAGATCTCATCTCCCTGGTTGATCACAAGACCGGCCGCGGGATCTATAATGCGGAATTGAAAAAAGGAGACCAAGTGGCTGTGATCGGAATGAAAGGGGTAGAGGATTTCAGGACTGATTATGGATTAACATTAGCCGGTCCAGGGCATTTTGGTTTTGAGATTGATTACAAACCAATTGAATTGTTGATGGCTGATACTGAAGCTTCGCTAAAATAATAAGCAATCGAATTATATAAGAAGAGACAGTGATGGTCTCCTGGGCTCATCGTGTTTTGTTTGGTGTTTCCAAGAGATGATTTAAAGGAGAATCGATCATGAAGGAAGAAAAAACGATGAAGACTAAAAATTCTATCCTGATTTTGAGGGAAGAAGATTTGAGGAAATGTGTCCAATTGGACACAGAAGTTATTTCTGTTGTCGAGAAAGGATTCAGCCATCTCTGGGAAGGCAACGCCGAGGTACCACCGATTATTGGGATCGATGTCCCCGAATCAAACGGCGATCTGGACATAAAAACCGCCCACATCCATGGGTTGGACAGTTTTGCTGTCAAGATCGCTTCTGGTTTTTATGATAATCCCAAGGTTGGATTACCTGTTGCCAGTGGAATGATGGTCTTGATTAGCACAAGGACAGGGTTTCCGCAAGCCGTCTTACTGGATAATGGGTATCTGACTCAAGTAAGGACAGGCGCGGCAGGCGCCATTGCCGCCAAGTATCTGGCACCTGATAAGGTGGAGACCGTAGGGATGATTGGCGCCGGCACTCAAGGGCGATTTCAAATGATGGGATTATCTGTCGTTAAGAAGTTCGATCGGTTGATGGTCTACGATCTGGATGCAGATGGCGTTGATAAATATATTGAAGAAATGACACCTGTTCTAGGCGTGGAAATTATTTCTGCCAAGGATGAAGAAACCCTGGTTCGCGAGAGTGATCTTGTTGTAACAGCAACTCCATCACACAAACCTCATATAAAGGCGGAATGGCTGCACCCTGGAATGCATATCACCACCGTAGGTTCTGATTCTCCTTCGAAACAAGAATTGGAAGCAAAAGCTTTTGACCGGGTCGATATAGTGGCCTGTGATTTGAAATCTCAATCATTCGTAAGAGGTGAGCTGCATCATGCTATTGAAAGTGGTGTTATCTCTCCAGAAGATGAGATATTTGAACTTGGGGAACTGATATCAGATCAAAAATTTGTTAGAAATTCTCCCCAGGAGTTATCAATTTGTGATCTGACTGGCGTCGGCGTACAAGATACAATGATCGCCCGGATTGCCCTTCAGAAAGCATTATCGGCAGAATTGGGGATCCGTATATAAACCTGATTTCATCAAACCACTTATTAAATCAATAAGGGAGCATAACCATTTGGACACAAAACACTATCTCAATTTAGAAAACCAATACGGTGCCAATAATTACAAGCCGCTGGATGTTGTCATCACCAAAGGCCAGGGTGTCTGGGTCGAAGATGTGGATGGGGTTCGCTACCTGGATTGTCTGAGCGCCTATTCAGCGGTCAACCAGGGCCACTGCCACCCCCGAATAGTTGAGACCCTGGTCGAACAAGCCCAAAAACTTCAACTCACTTCAAGAGCATTTCGCAACGATCAGCTGGGTCCCTTTTATGAACAGATCTGCCAATTGACAGGATATGAAATGGCCCTGCCGATGAACACCGGTGCGGAAGCTGTTGAAACCGCTCTCAAAGCAGCTCGCAAGTGGGGTTATACCATCAAGGGCGTGCCCGATGGTAAAGCTGAGATTATCACCTGTGAGGGCAATTTTCACGGGCGGACAGTGACTGTGATCTCTTTTTCATCTGAAGAGCAGTATCGGGATGGATTTGGCCCATATACCCCGGGTTTTGTGAACATCCCCTATGGTGATCTTGAAGCCTTGCGTTCTGCCATTAATTCCAATACGGTAGCTTTTCTGGTTGAACCTATCCAGGGGGAAGGCGGCATCCTTGTTCCGCCGGAAGGTTATCTGAAAGCGGCCCGGGATTTATGTGCTGAGCAGAATGTGTTGCTGATCGCTGACGAAATTCAGACTGGCCTGGGACGCACAGGTAAACTCTTTGCCAGCGACCATGAGGATGTCAAGCCGGATATGGTAATTCTTGGAAAAGCTCTTTCTGGCGGTGCTTATCCTGTTTCTGTGGTGCTTTCTTCATCGGAAATCCTGGGTGTTTTTAACCCGGGGGACCACGGCTCCACCTATGGCGGCAATCCCCTGGGCTGCGCTGTTGCCCAAACTGCTCTGGAGGTGCTGGTCGAAGAAAAAATGATCGAAAATAGCGCCAAATTGGGTGATTATTTTCAGGAAAAACTTCGGGCAATACCTTCCCCACATGTTAAAGAAGTGCGCGGCAAAGGTTTGCTCGTTGGTGTTGAATTGAAACCAGAAGCTGGCGGCGGACGCAAATTCTGCGAGGCGCTTCAGGAAAGAGGTGTATTGGCCAAGACTGCGCATGCCAATGTGATCCGTTTTGCCCCTCCCTTGATTATCAGCAAAGAAGATATGGATTGGGCATTGGAAAGGATTGAAGAAGTATTGATGATTACCTGACAAAAACCACTGTCATTGCGAACCTGGCGCAGCGATGTGCGGCAATCTCCTGGTTTGTTGAGAAACTGGGCTGACTAAAGAACTTGCAATGACATTTTCATCATTAATTGGAGATTGCTTCGGTGTTTTGCACTTCGCAATTACATATAAAAAAAGGATAAAAAATGAAAAAACAAAAAATATTGATCATGGGCGCCTGGCGCAGGATCTTCTCATAATCAACCCCGGCGTATACAATCACTCCGTTCTCAATATGGGGTTCGTATTCCTCACGCTCTTCGATGGTGCATTTATGTTTGTCCAGATCAGATAATTCAGCAAAACGCTGCACAGCCTGCTTGGCCAAATCGCCATAAGGCATGGGGTGGCGGATAGCAGCAACTTTGTAGCCCATCTCACGCAGGATCAGCGAAACACGCCTAGTCGTCTGGCTTTTCCCGGATCCTGTGCGCACCGCGCATACTGAAACCACGGGTTTGGTTGATTTGATTTGGGTATTTTTTAAACCCATCAATCGAAAATCAGCGCCTGCGGCCAATACCTCAGAAGCTTTATGCATCA
>Ga0255385_10079_pt1 | contig 13043 bp, 12 predicted proteins | sample ANMaggSeSYBR01G3_FD_182103 | JGI IMG/M metagenome (GOLD analysis project Ga0255385, IMG submission 182103) | Sediment cell enrichment communities from methane seep in Santa Monica Basin, California, United Staets - ANME aggregate JGI... | ecosystem: Environmental > Aquatic > Marine > Cold seeps >...
TGCCTTCATCAGGAGTAATATTATAGTAGGGTCCCTGAGAATTAGCATAAAAACAGTTATATGAAAGATGGTATTGAGAACTGTCCTCGGAAAGTATCCAAACTCCATACCGTGAGTTTTTGAAAAAGATATTATTTCTTATGTATGTATATGTTGAACAAGCGCCATCGGCATAGATACAACCAGTGTTATAGGTTGTTCTATTATTATTACTAAAAGTATTGTTTTCAATGATACCACCTGAATTATAAACTCTTAAGGCGCCCCTGCTAGTACGATTATTATATATGAGATTAGATCTAAAAATGTAAACGCAATCAATTGCATGAAATGCAGACCCTTTGCTGTGTGCCCAATTGTTATAGAAATAATTGGAATCTATTAAAGCTATATGGTCTTGATCACAGTTTCTACCATCAATACCTGCTCCGTAACTACCATCATTATCCCTAAAAACATTTTTTCTGATAACAGGAGCAGAGTTATCTATGAAATAAATCCCAGCACCATTATAACAATTATTATCTTCAATAATACAATTTATAATTACCGGAGATGAACCGGTACATGAAATTCCATGACCATTGAGAGCATTCCTTACCGTAAAACCATCTAAAACAGAATTATTATCCTCCCCGCTATCAAATGTTACAATAGATGAATCTTCAACAGCTTTTTCAATAATTGTCGTATTAGCGCCGTTTGCGCTTTTCACAACTATTGCCTTGCCACTAAAATTGATATGCTCGGCATAAACCCCTTGCTGCACCAGCATGGTATCGCCATTGCTTGAGGCATCGATGCCCGCCTGAATCGTGGTGTAATCAGCCGGTACGTTGATTATTGTCGCTGATACTGGTGATATGACTATAACTGCGATAACCATTGCGCTAATAAATAATTTGCTCATTATATCCTCCTGCGGTTTTTAAACATTAAGACAGGAACTTCTGTATGTTAAATAAAATGGATATAATAAGAGTTGTCAAGCTAAATTGAAAAGCGTGAACTCTGGTTACCAAGCGCCGCTTGGTAACTAGAGGAAAACTACAAGCTTGTAAAAATAACCCAAAGAGGCAGGAGTCGTAATTCTGCTAACTATTGCAAATACTATTTCGCCTACAGCCGCGAGGCTAAAAGTTTGAGGAACAACCCGACATCGGTTACAATCCCAATTGTCTGCTTTGAGCCGCGGTCGGCAAGCTTGGTAACAACCGAGGGGTTAATATCAACACATATAGTTTTTATCGAGGCCGGTATCATATTGCCGGTGGCGATTGAATGAAGCATCGTGGAAAGCATTATTACTATTTCAACACCTTTAAGAGCATGACTATATGCCGCTTGAGCCTTAACCATATCGTTGATAGTCTCCGGCAAGGGGCCGTCATCCCGAAGCGACCCGGCCAGAACAAAGGGAGTATTATGCTTAATACAGGTATGCATAATGCCGGATTTGAGCGCGCCGGCTTTTACCATTTTTTTAATTGAGCCATGCTTATATACCTGATTGATTGCCCTGATATGATTCTTATGACCGCCCTCCACCTGCATGCCGGTATTTATATCGACTCCAAGCGAGGTGCCGTACAAAACCTGTTCGATATCATGAACCGCTAAAGCATTCCCGGAAAGCAAAGCCTGAACATAACCCTTTTTTATCAGCTTGGATAATGCTCCGGCCGCGCCGGTGTGAATTACAACCGGACCGGCGACCACCGCCGTTTTCTTGCTGTTCTTTTTCAGCAATGAGGTAACCTCATCCACAGCCAATTCTACTTTTTTCTCGGAGGATATTTCGGCTGACATAAACTCGAAATCTTTTCTATCGCGCTGTTTGAATTCCGGCGTTATCTTGATTCCGGTTAAGCCGCAAACAATTTGGTCGCCTTTGCGAATATCTCTAAGCTTTACGCTCTCGGCGCGGTTTTTCTTTACAACGATTACCGAATCCATTCGCTGGTTGGTAACCTTCCTCCATTTACTATTTAGATATATTTCCGTAAAATGATTAGTAGTGGAATAGAATCCCTCAGGCGCAACCATGTTTTTAGGGGCTTTTTTTAAGAAAGCAGAACTATCATCCACTGCCAGACAACCAAAACCATGAAGCTGTTCAACTATATAATCAAGCTGATCTTTAAAGGGAGCCTTGACATTAATCTTCACATTCGATTCATCGACATTGGTTTTGCCCATCACAAAAGATGTTATCTCAAATTTACCCCCCAAGCTGATGATTTTATCGAGGATATCCGACATGATGCCGGAATCGACAATGTGACCGACAGCTGTAACCTCACGGTTAAACCAGCGTTTCTTAGAGGAAATTGCCATATATCTGTTATCGGCGGTTGATAATACTTAGTTTATTTATATTATAAGCCCCTCAGGATGTCGCTTTACTCCATCCTGAGGGATAACCAATGTAATGCGTAGGGGCGGTTCTACAGATCCGTATGGATATTGCATACGCCCACTCTGGTTACCAAGCGGTGCTTGATAACCAGAGTTCAAATAATTTTATTCAGCCGCTGCCAAAACAAATTGATCGCTGTGAAACTTCAGAATCACTTTCAATCTTTCAGCAATAAAAGATGAGTGATCGGCGTTGAAACCGGAATAACCCGAATACTCCTCATAAGTATGAGTAATATCCGCAGTGGTTAATGCCGCATGGAATGCCTGACTATGATATGCCAGTCCCAGTTCATCAGCATCTCCGCAATCAAAGTAGATGGCGAGGTTATTAAATGATGTATTATAATTGCCATTAGTTAACATTGTAAGCACATCATTATCCAGCCACTTAGGCCATATTGAACCAGCAGTATCAATTATTTCACCACTGACATTAAATGGTAAATCAATACCATAGTAATCGCCTTCAAGTTCACGAAGTCTATGGAAAAATGTTGTGTCATTGCTTTCCCTGTCATGCGGCGAAAAGGCGGCTCCCATGGCAAACATCATACTGGTAAGGTCATCATCTGCCGATGGTTCGATAGCATAGAATGCTGTTGTATCACTTGAATCGGGAGGATTGCTGGGGTTGAAGTTATTCCGCGCAAAGACTGTATCAAAAATTCCTGTAGTTATAAAATATGGGAAAGCTAATGGACCCGACATAGAGGATACGGAATTAAACAACTCGGGGTATTTCATAGCGAATTTCATAGCGCCGTAGCCGCCCATAGAATGACCGCTAATCGCCCTCGACTCGGCTGTGGTATCGATATTATAATTTGTGTTCATGTATTCAATTAGATCATTAACAACAAAATCTTCATACTTGCCTGTAAAAGATAGATATTCATCTAAAGAATCGACATAAACGCTTTCTGAGTTTGCATAAAAGCTTCCCCCAAATGAATTCGAGCAATCAGGCGTAATAATAAGCATCGGAATGATTTCGCCATTAGCAATCATCTCATCCATTATATTCTTTATCATGTAAATATCAGTATAATAGTTGGCATTGCCGCTATAACCATGCAGCAGATATAACGATGGATACTCCGCATCCCGAACATAGTATACAATGTGAGTTGTATCAACATTGACAGGATAACCCTGAGATGAAGCTTCCGTATCTCGTGTTTCAATATATAACTCGAAAGAGTCAATATCAGAAACCGCGTAATCAGGAGGCTCGTAAATATATACATAACGTCCTGCGGCTTGCGATGAGGCGTTACTATCTAAACTTGGCGAGTGAACAAACCCTGCAACTATTTTACCGGATGGGATACTTTGTTCAACCGGATTTTCTTTTTCTGAACAGCCCCAGAAAGCGGCCATCAGTATTAATAATAAAGCAACATATTTTTTCATTGTTATCCTCCAAAATTAAAATCTATATGTTATTGATAAGTGGTTCGCTATTAAAGATGCTTTAAATAAGCCGGGATAATTATCAAAATCGGAGCCGATACCGGTCTGATTTATAATTTCTCTTTCTGTAAAATGAATATATTCAAAATTGTAGCCAATTTCCCAATCGCTTACTGTAAAGGCGGCTCCGATATTTCCGCTGTATTTAGCGCCTATATCCATAAACAACGGACTGAATGTCTCATCTGGTATAGGAGTTGGATCCAGGTAGAAACCGAACCGCAGTTGGAGCGGGTCGATAACCTGATAAAGACCGCCGGCGCTAAACCTGAAAATATCATCCCATTTAGTCCTTATAACCGATATATTATCGGTTGAATCATAAGCAGGTGGATCTGCTCCTTCAAGGTTAATTACAATTGAATCAAGTACCGACCACAAAGTATAGCTGAAATCCATGGTAAACGTCATCTTTTCAGAGGCTTTATAAGCGATGCCTAAGCCAACATCAGCGGGAAGTTTAAGGTCGGCTGAGGCTGTCCTTGACCAGTTTCTTGTACCAGCTTCCTCAGTTGAAAAAATAAAATTAATCAAAGCTAATTCTGCCGCATTAGAGGCTTGATTTTCAGCGGTTTGCCGAAGGTTTGTATTATTGATAGCATACAGTGTTGAAGTAACGTCTCCATCCAATTTAATCGTGGTGGGTGTTTTTCCCGATATGCCTAATTGGATTTTATCTGACATTTTATATAGTATCCCAAAATTGGCGCCATAACCCCAGCCATCACCTTGTAAAAATGTGTTCACTGCAACATTGTCATGCGGACGAGGCAGAGATGTGGGAATTAAAACAGTTTTCTGAAAATCGATTTCACCTCTCATGAAAGAAAAACCGGCCCCAACCATTAGCTGATTATCCATAAATGATTTGGCAAAAGTGGGGTGTATATCAACAACCTTCAAAGTAGCCCCATGATCGATACCGGGAAAAGGAGCAACAATATCTTCATAAATAGGCTCAAAGAGGTCCCATTCGGAACCTAAGGCGTAGGGGGCAAATATCGATATTCCGAAAGTTAAGTCTTCTTTATCAGTAATTTTATAAAAACCGGAAACGTTTGGAGCAAAATGAGTTTCATAAGTAGGGTAGCGGAATTCCCCATTTCTATAGCCAACTTCGAAATCATCATACTTTATATTCGGATTATACTCCGGCATAGGCGTAATGGTAATAGCCATCATATTTATCTCTGATTGTGAAAGCTGAGCCAAACCGGCAGGGTTCCAGTAAGCCGCGCTCCAGTTATCAGCCAGCCCTCTGAATGCTCCGCCCATGCCAATCGCCTTGGAGCCAACACCGGATAGAGCGAAGCCGCCGCCATAAGCGATAGCTGTAACCATAAAAAATACAACACAAACAAGAAATACCTTTTTTGTCATCCTGTACTCCCAATATTTTATTATTTTTTTTATTTTGCCTTTAATAATTGCTTCCACTTCACTCTACCTTAAAGCCATCCCTCTGTCATTTAAGGGCTGGGAAATCTTTATCATAAGACTACATAATAATTTTTTTATTCCCGTTTCGCAAGATATTCTTTTGCTTGTTTTTGATATTTAATATCCTGCGGACCCGGAGCGGGCAGATCGAGACAAATCTCAAACTGCTCATAACCCTCATCTTTATAGCCGCTATCGAGAAGCGAAATCCCATATTCGAGGCGATGATGTATTAAATCGGGTTTTAGCTCAATCGCTTTTGCTAATAGCGGAAGTCCTTTTTCCTTGTCAGCTTCGCCAAGTCCAAGCGGTACTCTGATAATTTTCGATTTCTTTGCTATCTCACGATGCCATCTTCCAAGTATATGATAAGCCCCATCATGTTCGGGATTAAGCTTAATTGAGATGTCAGCCTCTTTTTTTACCCGTTTCGCTAATCCGATACTTTTAAATATCCCTTTGAACAGGGCTATCTTGCCAATAGCTCTGGCATATTCAAAATGCCCTTCTGTCAGAAGTGAGTCGATTGCTATTGTTAGTATGGCGGCTTCGGAGGCTTTTTCGTATAATTCCAGCTGTTTCTCTTTCGGCTGAAGGCTGGCAAACACATTGAGGCTTCGAGCTATTCTCCAATAGGCTTCGGCGCAGGATGAATCAAGCGCAGCTGCTTTTTTATAAAGTTCTATCGATTCTTCATATTTATATGATTCAAACAGAGAATCGCCTGATGATATCAGACTATCTATTTCACCAGCAGAGATGCTTACAGGTATTAGCAGAAAAAATACAAGCAGACTAAAAACAAATCGATTCATTCAAACACCTTCCCAATCAGCGTTGAAAATATAAAAAATAATATATGATGTCAATACCTGAATGAATTTGGAGTTTCCCCTTTTTTTTAAGAACATCGCAGGTCGGGTTCCCCACCGCGGCGGGGAGCGAATGAGAAACCCGACACCTCTCGCAGCAATATAAGCCTCTTTCCCTTAGCAAATGGCCCGCCTCAGGCGGGTCGAAATGTCAGGTTTTTCCCTCCGGTCAGAACCCGACCTACTCGAAATCATTAAAAGTTTCCCCTTTTTTTTAGAATATTGAAAATAGGGTTCTATATGAGTTCGACAGCTACCGGATGCTGCCCACATGACAGAGATATACTAATCACACTATATATATGTAATAAATCAAATTTAAAACAACCTGATGCTATGAAAAAAAGGGCTATTTGCCGCTTAGAAGCGAGGATATAATCTGCTTCATCTCCTGCTTATCGAGTTTGGCGACTATTTTCTGAGCTAATTTTTCAGAAATCTCATCCACTAACTGATTGACATCTAAAGATGATTTATCAGCTTTTTGCTCGTCGGTAAACTCTTCAGTATCTTTTTTAAACTTGTCGAGAAAACGGCGATATTTTGTATCATCTTTTGTAGCAGAGCCTTCAGAATCTTTATAATCAACAGTAGGTTCCACGAGAACCTGGGCTTCAGCTGTTTTTGAAGCTTTCTCTTGTTCGGCAGCTTTTTTATCGCCATCTTTCATCCCATCTATAAACCAATCGTAATCCTCATCTTTTTCCTTATCCGCCATCGCTTCATTCGCCAAGCTTGTCAAACCATATTGATCATCATCTAAAACTAAGCCGGTTTCGTCCTTTTTGATGGTTTCTACGGTTTGGTCGGAGCTATCATCATCTTTCTCATCAAGATCGCCCCAATCGAGATTAAAGACTGTTTCATGTGATTTGTCAGACGATTTATCAGGCGGTTTATCTTTGGGTATGACTGTTCGGGTGGAAGCCCTAACCTCTTTCGGTGTGACTTTCGGCTTTAATTTGGGTCCTTCTTCAGACTCCTGATTGACAATGTGAGTAGAAGGTTTTATTTCATCGATTTGGACAAATTTTTCCACGATAGTCAACAGTTCCTTAGGCGAGAACGGCTTGTTAATCTTGCCGCGAACTCCGCTTATATCAATTTTATCGAGATATGGAGCATCTTTATCTCCAATTAGAAAGATAACAGGTATCCCGCCAGTCAGCGTATCGCCGGTAATCTTTTTACATAACTCTATGCCGTCAATACCTGATATACTCATTGCGGTTAAAATTAAATCAGGATTCTCTGCCTTGACAAATTCATAAGCATCAAGACCATCAGATAAACAAGTTACATCATAACCCCGTTGCCTTAATAGCGAATCGGCAACGCTTATTATTGTGGGTGAATTTTCGACAATTAATATTTTTTTCATATCAACTTAGCCTTCCCAAATCAAGCCTGAACAAAAGCCGGATTCTCATACATTTGTCTATTTATCTGAAAGCCTTTCTGATGCATCCTCAAGGATTCTCTTTTCCTGTTTGGATAATTTATCGTAGCCGACCTTATTTATTTTATCGAGAATTTGATCGACTTCCTCCATTAATATTTTTTCTTTTTCATGTTGACGGGCAACTTTTTGCATTTTTTGCTTATGTTTGAAACTTGAAATTTTATATTTCAATGAATTAAGACGCCACATTCCAATATTAAACTTTAGATAAACATAGCCAATAAGCATCCCGCCAAGATGGGCAAAATGCGCTATATTATCACGGCCGCCACCCATCGACATAAAGAAACTCATAACCGCCAAGAAGATAACAAGATATTTAACTTTAACCGGAAACAGAAAATAGATATACACAAGTCGATTTGGATACATAAGAGCATAAGCCGCTAAAATGCCGTATATCGCTCCTGAGGCGCCTATAATTGGGATTAACGATGATGGCTGAAAAGCAACATTGAATAAGCCGGCGCCTACGCCGCATATTATATAAAATTTCAAAAATTCACGACTGCCCCAAGCTCTTTCCAAATCGGAACCGAACATCCAGAGGATAAACATATTCATCAGGATATGCCAGAAACCGCCATGAAGAAACATATAGGTAAACAGTTGCCATATCATCAACCGGCTCCAAACTAATTTGGGAACCAGTCCAAAAATTCCGGTGATTGTGCCCGGTATAAAATAGGTTATCATATAGACTGCTACATTAGATATTAATAGAGCCTTAACAACAGGCGGCATCATACCGCGAGCGCCAAAACCGGAAAATTGAGGTCGATAACCATTCATATAGCTTTTATTTCTTCTCGTTAATACGCCATTTAAAATTTAATTTGCAGCATTTTTTAAGCATCGCCGCAACAGAGCAGTACTTATCAAGCGATAGACTTAATGCCATTTGCACATCCTCATCGGTAATGTCCGAACCCCATATCAAGTATTCCATAGTGATTGATTTGAATACATGAGGATGAGTTGAAACCCGTTCGCCATGCAGATTAATTTTAAGTTCTTTGAGATTGCGCCTTTTCTTTTTCAGAATTGTTACCAAATCCATACCGGTACAGCCGCCTAAAGCGGAAAGCAATGTTTCCATAGGTCTGGCGCCATCATCATCGCCGCCATGCTCGGGATTGGCGTCCATAATAATCTGATGCTTTGAGCCGGTTTTTGCTTTAAATTTAAGTCCATCTGTCCACTTAAGTTCAGTTTCGACATTTTTAGGGATTTTCACATAAGGTTTAATCATACCATCTCGCTCTTTTACTTATACTTTATATACCATCGGCAAAATAGCCGCAAGCTTTTCTGATAATATATAATATAACAGGATAAGATTGCAAAGTAAAACCGTTCGAAAATACCTGTCATTCCGATAAAATGCAAATATCTATGTAAATCAGGAACGGAATTGCCGATTAAAACGTATTAATTGCTGTATGATAATAACCTTGACATAATTGGCTTACTGACCTAAAATGCTTTCAAAAAAAGGAGTAATGATTGGATAAATTGTTTACATTATTATTATTGCCGGATGTGGTTGCCGGAAAGAGAATTACCGATCTGATAGTTGAATCATCTGTTTTTGCAAAAATAGTATTATTGGTTCTGGTCCTGTTTTCGGTAATCTCATGGGCTATTCTTATTTACAAATACTTTGAATACAGATCATCGTTATCTGAATCCGAGTCTTTCCTCAAAGAATTCCGGCAGCGCGTAAGCCTTGAGAAAAGCTTTTCAAGCTTGAGCCGGATGAAGAAATCGCCAATGGCTGTTATGTATGGGGCGGCGTTTATCGAATTGGAGTCGTTAGCCGGAACAAAAGGTAAAGATGGTAAAATAATTATTGATGATGACAGTTTAGACCAGTTAGCCGAGGCTATCGACCGAGCCGGAAACAACGAACTAATGCGTCTTGAAAAATATACCATATTTTTGGCGACTACAGCCAACGCCTCGCCCTTTTTGGGTCTTCTAGGAACTGTGTGGGGCATTATGGAATCGTTTGCCAGTATCGGAGTGAGCGGAACCGCAACACTTGCCGTTGTAGCGCCCGGTATTGCAGAGGCGTTAATTGCCACGGTAGCCGGTCTGGCTGCGGCAATCCCGGCTCTGATAGCTTATAACTATTTTGTTAACAAGCTAAGACGAGTTGCCGGCGAGGTTGACAATTTCAAGTCGGAACTATTTTCGGCTATCAAGAAGGAGCTGAATACAGTTGCGTAAATTTAAACGAGAATATCATGCGATGGCCGAGATTAACGTTACCAATCTTGTGGATGTCGTACTGGTATTATTGATTATTTTCATGATTACCGCGCCCATGATGCAGTCGGGTGTTGATATAAAACTGCCCAAGTCCAGCGAGTCTCCTCGTGATGTATCATCCAGTATTATCGTTTCAATAACCAAAGACCAGCAGATTTCTATCGATAACTATAAAATACCGATAAATCAATTCGAAATGCGGCTTAAGACAATCAGAGAAGTGAAAAAATTCAGGCCGGTTTATATTCGCGCCGATGAAAAAGTGCCGTACGGTGTCGTTATGAAAATTATGAGCAAGATTAAAAAACTCGGTATCCAGAATGTAGGGCTTGTTACCGACCCGGAGAGCAAACTTTGACCTATACCATTTTTATCTCTATAATCCTGCATCTGCTGGTATTCGTATATATAATCTTCGGCGGAAAAACTCATCACAAGGATGCTTATCCGCGTATAATGACCGTTGATCTTGTTTCGATGCCGCCGATATCCAAAGGCAAACCAGCCGGTACAGAAACACCCGGCAAACCGGAAGCGAAGGCTGTCGAATTAAAAGCCGAAACTAAGGTTAAGCAAAAACCAGATACGCCTCGTTTAGCCGAAATACAAAAGAAAAAAAGAAAGTCGCGAAAACCAAAACAGACGCCCAAAACTCAGGAAAAATCAACTAAAAAAAATAACAAATCAAAAGATGCGGAAAAACCCGGTATTGGTGATGATAGAATAGGACTTCCCGAGGGCGTAGATTTTGGCAGTGAATTCGGCTCGGTTCAACTTGAGGGGGCAAGTTTCGAAACGCCGACATACCTTAATGTCCTGTTTGCGAAAATTAAGTATAGATGGGATAACCCATTTCAGGGAATAGATACGATATCATGTCATATATATTTCACAATCCTCCGCAATGGCGATATTGCGGATGCTATTGTCGAAACATCCTCTGGCATTGGGGCTTTTGACCAATCAGCCCTGAGAGCAGTTTTATCCTCAAAACCGCCGCCATTACCGCTTGAATATACCGGCAATCAGCTTGGCATACACCTGCAATTCAGGTTTGTGCCCTAACTATATGCATTTATTTACATATTAACCCGAATTAGCAACCAGTTCCTAAAGTTGGCGCACGAGGACGTACGCCAACCACTAAGTGGTGATTAGTTTGTAGGTTAAGACCCTCCTTGTGGTCTTGACTATTGAATAACCCGAGGCTTTCGAGTCGATAATAAGTTGGCGCACTGGGACGTACGCCAACCACTATTGAATCTCCCCATTCCCGCTATAAGCAACTCATTATCAACAATCCAATTGTATAATCAGGGATTGGGATTATAGATGATCCTATCTGCAAAAATCAAATCCGTATGACAACAACCTCATAACAACACTAATGTTTTCGGCATCATGTTTGCGTTATAGGCCTATTGAATGACAAAAAGATACCGGCTTAATTGCCGCATGGTTATTAACTGTATGTGTATTAATAGAATAGATAATGAAAGAATTTTCACACAAGTTTGAAAGAAGAAGAATCAGTGATGAGAAACAGTAACAGAAGAAGCAACAAAAGCGACACTGTTATCACAATAGTAGCCCTGTTTGTCATGCTTATAGCAGGGGGAATATCAATCTCGACTATAAGTACTAATCAAAATGTGCAATCAATGCAAGTTTCAGCCATCGAGCCGGTTAACCCTGTGAGTTTGGCTGAACAGGCGGCTATGGCAGGCATTAAGGCGGCTAAAAGCCATATTGAATGTCATGGTATTAAAAAACCGGGCGGTTTACCTCGCCAATTTTATGTCAACGGCGGTCGTTTTGAGGTAAATTGGGATGAAATCAATGTTACGGATTCAACTGTATATATAGTTTCAACCGGCTACTATGAATCAGATAGTAAAAAAATGTATACTTCACGACTCGAATCGATTATTGACATAAGCTTTTTACCATCTCACGATCAGCGGATATTATCAGATTATTATATGAGCCATCCGAAAAATCGCGCTATCGGGCAATCAGGCAATTAACTCGAATTATCCACAAAAAACATAAGAGAGTCATTGCGAGGAGCGGAGCGACGCGGCAATCTCTTTGTTGCTGTGTTAATTACAGCATTGAGATTGCCGCGCTTCCTTCGGTCGCTCGCAATGACGAATTTGCATATTGCAGTATCTTATTCTATAGTTTATGAATAATTAGGGCTAATCCATTTTTTACAGATAATATGGAAGGTTTTTCAACCCACCTTCTTATATAAAAACTCAAATCCCTCAATACCGAAATACAGCACGCTAGAGACGATAATACCCGATATGCAGACACCCACCAGCACCGCTATCAGTGATTTTTTCTTATCGAGACCAAAAAGCCAGGCGGCCACTGTGCCGGTATAGGCGCCGGTAACAGGCAAAGGGATGGCTACGAATATCGTTATTCCCCAGAAGCCGTATTTCTCTATAAGATGCGATGTTTTTTTGCGAACCCGACTGATGAATTTATTGAAAAGTTTTTCGTAAAACGGCCATTTCACAAAAAGTTTATGCAGGGTTTCGAGAAAAATAAACATAATCGGTCCAACAAAGAAATTGGCGGTTACGCAGACAACATAAGCCAGCCAGATAGGTTGTCCGGACAGGTAAGCATAAGGGATACCGCCCCGGAGTTCGGCAATTGGCAGAAGCGACAGGATTATGGCATAAACGAGAGTCGTCATCAGGCAAAAATTCTCCTTTTATAATAACAGCTTAGCGATAATAATATCCGGCTGAACATTTTGCAATGTTTTTCGATATGAGGAGTGATATATAAATGCTCTTATCTTATAAACCGGAGTTTTCGAAATACTATTAAGTGGGTGGTGTACGTCCTCGTGCACCAGTCCGCCTAAGGCGGATCAGGTTGTTGACAAAAAGTATTATTAGAATTTTTTATAAGAACAGTTAGTAGGTCAGACATTCTGTCTGACCCGGACAGACAATAATGTCTGTCCTACCAATAACTTACATATGATGAGAATTGTTATAATGTTTCCTTTTTATTGGTTATATATCGACATAATCATTTGTCAACAGTCTGGTCCGCCTAAGGCGGATCAGACTGTT
>Ga0255385_10080_pt1 | contig 12853 bp, 8 predicted proteins | sample ANMaggSeSYBR01G3_FD_182103 | JGI IMG/M metagenome (GOLD analysis project Ga0255385, IMG submission 182103) | Sediment cell enrichment communities from methane seep in Santa Monica Basin, California, United Staets - ANME aggregate JGI... | ecosystem: Environmental > Aquatic > Marine > Cold seeps >...
ATGTCTGAAAAAGCCAACCTCGTGGTTGTGGCCGACCTTTCCTGCAAGATGCTGGCAGAAGCGAACCAAAAAGAGGGCCTGCACCCGGTCTGTACACCAACGGAAACCCTGCCATTTCCTGACAGTTCATTTGAGCGCATCATTATGGTAGACGCGCTGCATCATGTGATCGACCGTAAACGCACGATCAAAGAGCTGTGGCGCCTGCTCGCATCGGGCGGGACGATGGTGATCGAAGAGCCGGATGTGCGTACTTTACCGGTGATATTAATCGCTATCGCAGAAAAACTAGCACTGATGCGCAGCCATTTTCTCTCCCCATCCCGCATCGCTTCTCTATTCGATTTTGCGGACGCGGAGGTGGACATCCAGAAGAATGGAACTACTGCGTATATCATTGCCAAGAAACAAATCCCTGCTAAATAAGCGCAGGATGCTTTTCCACTGAGAAAACACTCTGGGAATAGGTTTGTTGAAGGGTCCAATTTTCCGTGAATTTAAAATGCTCCAGTTTTTTCTCGAATAAGATTATTGGAATTTACCAATCGCCATTTCTGGGAAAAAAGGCATAGAAACCACGAAAAGGCCACATCTGGGGGTAGTGAGAGTCCTTCTTAAGTCGTAGGACTCATAATAATCTGTTCATAATTTGATTCCCTAATATGTCACTAGAGTTGAAATTGTGAAATTACAAATTCACTTCGTCTTCACTTGGATCCATAATCAATTTACAAAAACGGTATATTCTTACAATAGGAAGCACATAAATATTAACCGATCTCATGTGAAATGTGATTGGCATTGAGCAGCGTTATATATTTTTCTTTGGGTTAATCACGATAATTCAATCCCTAATGGAACTCTGATCCCTTGATATTCCAATGTTTTACCATTCTCTGTGGATACCTAACAGTTTGATGCTAGACACTATTTTTGATACAACTTAAAGAAAGATGAGTTAATTATTTCAACCTTCTTCAGCATCGATCTGTTTCTGATATAATATTTGTCAATACTTTTTATCAAATTATTTCTTTATAATCCAAAAAATATTCTAAAAATGGAGGATATCCATAAAAGTTTCAATCGTAATGCCTTGTTTCAACGAAATTAGAACTATTGATACTATTTTAGAAAAAGTTCTTTCAGTTAAGCTGCCGTGTGAGCGAGAGATCATCATAATAGATGATTGCTCAACAGATGGGACCCGTGAATACCTGCAAAAATATAACAAGTCAGACATCATAAAGGTATTTCTCCATGATAGCAATCAAGGAAAAGGGGCGGCCTTGCGGACAGGATTTTCAAAGGCAGCTGGTGACATAATTATTATTCAGGACGCAGACCTCGAATATAACCCAAATGATTATCACAAATTACTGCAACCGGTATTGGACGGTCGAGCGGATGTCGTTTACGGCACCAGGTTTTCCGGTGGTGAACCGCACCGTGTGCTTTATTATTGGCACTCTGTCGGAAATAACTTCTTAACAAGGCTTTCCAATATGTTTACAAACCTCAACTTAACTGACATGGAGGTCTGCTATAAAGTATTCAAGAGTGAACTACTTAAAAATATCGAATTAAAGGAAAACCGTTTTGGTTTTGAACCTGAGTTCACTGCGAAAATCGCTCGGCTTGGATGCCCGATATATGAAGTAGGTATCTCTTACGATGGCCGTACATACCAGCAAGGCAAAAAGATCAACTGGAAAGATGGTGTGCGTGCGATTTATGTGATCCTCAAATATGGCTTGTTTGGCTAAAGGCGAGAGCTTCTTTTCGCCACAAATTTATTAACTTACCCACCTCTTCGAAATTTATTATGTTCAGGTCAAGTTTCTTGACTATCTTTTCTTTTAAACATATGGGGATTGCAATTGGTAAAATGATGCAAAAGGCACCGGTTTGACAAAATTCGGGAGGATGGGCGTGGGATAATCAGGAAGAAGCGCTTTTGTGTAGAAAAGCACCTTCGGTATGATGATATGCTGTGGAAAAATTATTATCGATTGTGGGATACCTTAGATACGAGAGGTAAATCCCTGCGCATGGAATATCATTTAAAGCGACCATGGAAGAAATTATTGACCGGGAAAAGAATTTGCTTGCAGAAACTTATCTGGGGTTGATTGTTATAAAAGCTTACAGTTTGAAAAGTATTTATTTCAAAAACTAAAATTATTTATTTGTATCCCTCGTTTTTATTTAAAAAATAATCAATTTAATAAACATTTCTCGGAATCTTCCGATTTGTGCTGCTGAAGAAACCATTTGGTAAAATAATTAGAGACGGAATATAAATATGATTGATTAGAAAAAAAGTTAAGGAAAATAAGTTCTTTTTCCTTGAACGGTCATAGCTTTATTTGTTCTTTTCTGTTTCACAACTTTCAAAGCATCAATTATTAAAAATTATTAAGGTTAGCCAAAATGACAGGTTTTTTCTTTAAGTGTTTTTCTTTCTTTAAAAAGATCAAATCAGAATATCTCACTCCAATTCTTCTGATCGTCCTCCTCTGCCTGCTTGCATATGGATTATTAATTCCATGGTTAGGGTTCTACTGGGATGATTGGGGTTTTGCGTGGACGATAAATTTTTTAGGGCCAAAAGAGTTTATTCCTTCCTTCCTTCCTTTCAGGCCATTTTTAGGCCCCATTTTTTCACTAACCACATCCATTGTTGGAGTATCGCCTCTTTCATGGCAATTATTTGGCTTATTAGTTCGCATTTGTACTGGGTTAGCTGCTTTTTGGTCACTACGGCAGATATGGCCAAAGGCACATCTGCAAACTTTACTTGCTTCTTTATATTTTGTTGTTTTTCCTGGTTACAACCAGCAATGGGTGGCGCTAACGCATAGTAATCAGGAATTAATTTCCCTAATTTTCTATCTTTTGTCAATTGGATTTATGGTTAAAGCAATCCAATCTAAAGTAATCAATATTAAATTAAGCATGATAGCCATGTTGTTTGCATTTTGGGGCTTATACCCCACTGAATATTTTTTTGGCTTGGAGTTCCTACGCCCATTTATTCTTTGGTTTATTTTGAGAGAAAAACTTTTAGGGAACAGGAATATTATTAAAAGAACTCTGCTTGCCTGGTTACCTTACCTGTTATTATGGATTTCTAATGGCGTTTTTCTTATTCTTTATCACAATTCACCTTATTACCACTCATACGGATTGAATATTAGTTTATTCGCTGATTCAAGTATTAAAACTATTTTTTTACAAACAATTGAAATTTTTATACAAGCAATTATTACTACTGGTATAAACTCTTGGGCAAACACTATTTCATTGTTAACTAAACCACTTTCAGAATTAACAACATGGGTTACTTTAGTGTTAATTACCATAAGCTTCGTAGTTTTATATCGAGTAATCTTAAAAATGCGCAACAACGAAAATTCCATAGGTACTTCAAATTCTTTTGGCTGGCAAGCAATTATGCTTGGATTATTAGGAATCGCCGCGGGCCGAATCCCTTCCTGGTTAGCCGGGTTCCCCTTAGAAATAGAGTTTGATTTAGATAGGTTCATGCTTTCAACTATGCTTGGGGGCAGTTTGTTCTTTACCGGTTTGGTAGATTATTTTATTCAAATTAAAAACCGTAAAATATTAGTGGCCTGTATTTTTATCGCATTCTCAGTTGGATGGCAGTTTACGATAGCTAATTACTTCCGTCGGGAATGGGATAACCAGCGCCGCTTTTTCCATCAACTAAGCTGGAGAATTCCGGCATTAAAGAATGGGACATTAATAACTACACATGAGCTGCCGTTTAACTATGTAACTGACAATTCCTTGACTGCTGCTTTAAATTGGGTTTACGCACCAGAAATAAAATCTCATACACTGCCTTATATGCTCGCGTATACAAAAGCCAGATTAGGGAGCTCATTATTGCCAAGCTTGAGCCCAGGTATTCCAATTTCATCAAATTATCGGACGATGAATTACCGATCTAATACAGATAATTTAGTTGTGATTTTTCAAGAATACCCGGGATGTGTTCGTGTAATGGATCCTGTTTATTCCAACAGCGATACGGTCCCGGGCGTGACCTATATGCTTTTAGATGCTATCCCACTTTCAAATTTAGATCAAATAATTACAGATGCACCTCAACCAGATCTACCATCTTTTTTATTTGGAATTGAACCTCAACACACCTGGTGCTATTTTTTTGAAAAAGCAGAATTAGCCCGCCAGATGGGTAAATGGAAAGAGATCACCCAACTTGGAGATGAAGCATTTCTGAATGGTTTTAGTGCCCTTCAACCAGCAGAATATTTTGTGTTTATCGAAGCTTATGCAAATAATTCACGCATTGATGACGCCATCCAACTTACAAAAAAAGTTGTTTATGAGAAACCGGAGCTTAAACCCGCATTGTGTGGTTTATGGAATAGAGTGCAACTTTCCCAATTTGAACATGAGCAAATCGAGGATAGCCTAACGGTCTTGGACTGCGGGGAGCAATAGGAAGAAGAGCAGTACGGTTTAGCACGCTTACATGGAGTGCAATAGGTTCGCGATTCAAATTCTCTCACCCGACTATATAAGGGAGTTGCTAACTAATATCACCCTTTTTATTGGGTGATTTGTTGTAAGTATTTTCTTTTTCAGAAACCTGTGTTATATTCGCGTGGAAATAATGGATATGATCGGCATGATCGACACGTTTTAATTATATTTATGGATGTGCGGCACAATGGACGCTGTACCACGCTGAGGACACTTCTGCTGATGAATGGGGTGCAAGAAGTCGCAGGTTCTAATCCTCTCGCCCCGACTGAAGGATTCTTTTTTCTCCCCTAATTCCACAACATCAGGTACCAGAGATTCTTAATAAGTACCCTTTATGTGGATACGAGATGCAAAATACCTGACAAAAGGTGACAATTTGAAAAAGTTTAGGGGGAATTGCGGTGGATGTAAGAGGGGATTAATGGGGGATAAACGAGTTGACAGAAAACCACTTACGCAAACACTCTGTCAAGTCGGTGAGAGAAACGGCGCAAGCCCGGATGACTTTACAAAGTGGGAAGTGGCTAAGATTGCAAAAAACTTTTCGGTCGTCAGATATTATTGCCCGCATAGGAGGCGATGAGTTTGCTGTCCTTTATTTAGAAACTTCTGAAGAAAGTATTGAGACGATCAAGAAACGTTTTTATAAAATTCAGGCAGACTATAACCAGAATTCTATGCATGATTTTAAAAAAAGATTGAGTATCGGATTTGCTTCATACAATTCTGATGCTCCCATATCGATAGATAAGCTGCTAAAGCATGCTGATGAGATAATGTACGCCGACAAGAAAAAACTTGAGTAATTTCTGCTTCTCTTTCTGTTAATACGATTATTTAAAAATATATGGCACAATTGAGTTTATAGCACTTGTTACTTTCCAAATATTTCGAAATTCATGAAAGACATTCATTAAAATAGTTGGAATCGATACAATTCAGGAGTTATAGAAACCAATTTTTTCCTAGTAATCTATGAGTTTAAGGAAAAAATGAAATTATAAAATATAAATACGAGGCTATCAAAAATAAGACATTTATCCATAAATAAGTTATTGGAAATGTATACAAATTAGGATTATTTTCTTAGCCCGTGAGGCCGGCGGTTTCCGCCTGGATTTCACTTCGTTCAACAATTCCGCCCGCCCCGACTGAAAACTGCTCACCTAAGCAGTTTTTTCATTTTAAATTTGATTTGCAATATATCCCTTATTTTTGTATGATGGGTATATCAATTTTCAAACAAAAATAACCGAAAGTCAAAAACTACACCCAACTGGAAGGAGAGGAATATGAAAACCAAGATCACTATTTCAATATCATTGACTGCCATGTTATTATGTGCGGCCCTCACAGCTGTTTCTGCAGACATAGCGCCTCCTTTACAGCCTCCCGGGGCGAATCCAGCGCCTTTGGAATACGAGAATACGTCCGTAGATATGGGGTACGAGCTGGTGAAAATATATGTGGAAGACACATCAAACCTGTATTACACAGATAACTCCATAGATACTGTTAACGCACGAGTGACGGCCCTGTTCATAATGGGAAATCAGAGCGAGACCGCGGAGACTCTAAAGATACTTTTTCCGCTGAACAACATTGATGGAAGGGGAGATGAAGGATTGTCCTATCCCGAAATTCAAAATTTAGGAATAACAGTCAATGAACTGCCGGTTACCTGGACAGAAAAGACCACCCCCAATCCCAACAGTTCAGATGATCCAGAAATCAAATGGGCGGAATTTGAAGTTGAGTTTCCATCAGGAGAGCCAACTATTATTGTCATTGAATATGACCTGCAGTCCACCGGCTGGTTCCCGGAAGCAACCTTCCATTATATTCTAGAGACAGGTGGGGGGTGGTACGGCCCAATTGGTGAAGCGCATATCGATCTGATCCTTCCATATGAAGCGAGCGTTGAAAACGTCTTGTTTGGAGACCCTGATTCGGAGTATTATTGGCAAATAACATCTCCAGCCGCAGTTTTTGAAGGTAATGAAGTGCATTGGGAATATACAAACCTCGAGCCGAGTGCCGAGGATAATTGGGAGGCAACGATCATCGCACCCCCCATTTGGGAGCCAATATTAGACCTGAGAGAAAGAATTGCCCAGGGAGACGGGTCTGCCTACGCTGAGATCACAAACTTATATGACGATCTCTACCTTGGCCATGGGATACGCCAGGGGACAGAAGGGCTAATCCTTAAGAATTACGAGGCGTACCAAAAAGCGCTTGAATTTGACCCCAAAAATGATGATGTCCTCGCCAGATTCGCTGATTTCATGCTCACTCTGGATGGAGTAGGTTACGGGTGGGAGGAAACGCCCATAGAATTGGATGATATCTACGCAATGGCATCCCAAGCGCTGGAGATCAACCCACTTAATGAAATCGCTTCTTATGTGATCCGCGAGCTCGAAAACCCTCCCTACAATTTCACACCCACGGCGGTCTCAACGGCTACTGAACAGCCATCAGATAGCGGGAACCATAGTGCTGAGGAAGAATTGGCGAATGATGCCATTTCAGTTGAGGATCAGCAGGATGGTCCCAACAAGGACGACGAAAACCAGAATAACACAATTTCCTACCTATTGGGCGTGGGGCTGCTCGCCGCAGTAAGCGTGATCGCTGTGCTAGTTTATAAACTGGGTAAAAAGAACACATCCTGAAGATAAACAACCGCGCGGATGCCTTATTTTAATACCTGCTCCATATTGATTATTAAAGTTTCGATCTGTAGGGGTTTGACCATCGTTACCAATGCTCCCTCCCGTATCCCTTCAAATAATAATTCGTCGTCGGTATAAGCCGTCATTAAAATAAAAGGAATGCCCGGCACCATCTTCTTTACCGCGCGCATCAGTTCCACTCCATTCATCCCAGACATCTTAATATCAGAGAGCACGCAATCATACGCCTTATCTTTGATCATCTCCAATGCTTCCTCCCCAGAATAAGCTCCATCCGTTAGGTAGCCATTGACAATGAAAATATCAACCAACAAATTAGCAGATTGTCGGTCATCATCAACGATTAAGATGCGCTTTTTCATCTCATTCCTCTTTCGCCATTTTATCAATCGGCAAGATCAATGTGAAGGTGCTCCCCTGCCCTTTTTTACTCTTCACCTCGATCGTTCCCCCATTCGCTTCCGCCAATCTCTTCGAAATGGCCAGCCCTAATCCAATCCCGCGCGCTTTAGTTGTGAACAATGGTGTAAATATTTGGCTTAAATCTTCCGTGCGGATGCCTATGCCCGTATCTTTGACCAAGAAATAAATGAACCCACTCTTCTGATGTGCGCTGATAATTACTTTCCCATCCTCAGCTATCGATTGGTAGGCATTCGTGATCAGATTTCCCAACACCTGTTCGATCTGTTGGACATCAATCGAGATGTCAGGCATGCTCCCCGATATTCTTATTCTCACCCGCACATTTCCCGGCGAGGGATTACTCTTCAGCACCTGGTGCACCAGGTCAATTGGGGCAATCTGTTTCACATCGGTTGCCTGCACTTGGGCAAAAGTCAACAGGTCAGAGATGATTTTGCTGGACTTCAGCACCTCTGAAGAGATCACATCGATATATTCTTCAGCTTTTTCATTACCACGCGGAAGGATCGTCTTCAGTAAATAGACCGCGTTACTGATCACACCCAACGGGTTGCGCAGCTGATGACCCATCCCGCCTGCCAGCTGGCCCAACATGGCCAAATTCTCTTTGGTGACTAGTTCTTCCTGCGCTTCTTCCAGCGCCTTTGTGCGTTCTGCGACCATTTCTTCCAATTGATTGGAATATTTCTCCAATTCCTGTTCCACACGCCTGCGCTCAGTGATATCTTCTCCAGAACTCAACGATCCGATCCTGTGTTTTTCATCATCATCATCCCACTCCCATAAGGGTGTGCTGTGCCAGTCAACGATCCGTTCTTCTCCTGACTCAGTTAAAATAGTTTGTTCAAATTGGTTCCCTAGTCCCACACCACCACCTATAAAATCATCAAATACTTTCTTCGCTTGCACTCTGTCTGCTGCAGGCAAGCAAATGTTGAACCAGTTTTTTCCGGTCAGGTCTTCTATCTGGTATCCCAGGATGTTGGCTCCTTTTTGGTTCACCAGTGTGATCTCACCATTTCCATTGAGTGCTATGATCATCACTTCCGCGACATCAAGATATTTCTGCGCTTTATCCCTCTCCTGGATAATTGTTTCTTGTGCCAATTTTTGCTCGGTGATATCAATCGCCAACCCGCCAATCTGCGCAGTTCCATCCGGTAATTGGATGGGAAATTTGATGTCTAAGAATGTGTGCTCTTTTCCATCACTCAATGTTGTGATAAATTCATTGCGTGTGGCGCATTTTTCCGCCAACACCTGTTTGTCATTTTCTTCGAGTTCCCGGGCAGTCTTTTCAGGATAAAAGTCTTTGACTCTTGACCCTATGTACGCATCTAAAGACGACACCCCTTTTTCTGAAAGCGATGCCGGATTTCCATAAATATGGCGCAGATCAGAGTCCTTTATATACGCAAATGCCGGTACATTTTCCATAAACACTCGGAAACGCTCTTCGCTAATCTTCAGCTTTTCCTCTGCCTGCTTTCTTTCGGTAATATCTTCTCCAAAAGATTGGCAGCTTATTATCTTGCCTTTTTCATCGAAAAGCGCGCGGTCTGTCCAGCGCAGCCAACGGATTTCGCCATCATGCCTTATATTCCTGTTCTCAGATATTTTTATTGGCGATTTTATTGTGAGCGAGGCGATACTCAACATGACAGATTTCCTGTCTTCCTCATGAATTGTGGATTGGATGTTCGTGCCAATCAGTTCCTCTGATTTTTTTCCGAAAAAACCACAGTACCTCTTATTTACAAATGTAATCGTCCCGTCAGGCAGAAATCTGTTGATTAACCCGGGGGAATCATCAACAACTGAGTGATATTGTTCCTCGCTCTCTCTTACCTGGTCAAGCAGGCGCGCATTCTCGATCACGCCGATCAGTTGATTTCCGATTGATTCCAGCAGGTCCAGGTTCTTTTGCGAAAAAGCATCCACCTTCGTCAAATTATCAGCATAGATGATGCCAATAACCTGCTTTTTGTAAATGAGTGGCATAGCGATCTGTGATTTAATCTCTCTGGTGCCAGGTTTATCTACTAGCACAAAATCGGGGTCTTCAGCTACATTTTTTATCAAGACTGGTTTCTTGGCGCGAAAGATTCTGCCAATTTGGCTGCCTGCAACTTTAAATTCAATTCCTTTGATATCGACGCCATATAAGCCAGCCCAGGCCTGAACTCTGGCTACTTTTCTTTTTTCATCATAAAGAAAGATCGAGGCAGCTTCAGCGAGAGGAATAACTTCCACGATCCGATCTGTAATTAAAAACAGCAGGTCTTCCAGGCTGGTCTCAGAGCTCGCTTGGCGGCTTATGTCCATCAAAGTTTTGATTTTTTGCTCCGCTTGCACACGCTCAGTAATGTCTTTCACGTGTTCGATCACACCAGTGATCTTTCCGTCCGCACCCAGGAGCGGGTAAGAAGTGAGCTCGATCCACCCCATCGGATCCTCTTCATTAGGGTACGGAACCACCGCTGTATGCTGGTTCCCATCTGCTAATGCGAGCTTAGATGGGCACCAGGGGCATATGGTTTTTCTTCCCTGATATACCTGATAGCATTTCTTGCCCACGATCGGCATATAGTCCGCGTACATTTCTTCCATGAGTGCGTTCACGCGCAGGATCGCGAGATCCTTGTCCAATAAGCTGATCCCATCCTGGATCGCGTTGAAAATATCTGCTGAAAACTGTTCATTATCCCGCAGCGTGGACTCCAGTTTTCTTTTTTCCGTTACATCCCGGAAAATGCAGTGCGTTCGTTTAAATTGGTTATTTTCATCCATCTCAACATACCCATCAAACTGAACAATAATCTCTCCCCCATCTACCTGCACCATCGTGAATTCAGCCCCGCGCACCCACCCATTTCTCTTGAATCGCTCGAATTCCTTTTTGAAGGCGCCAGCAGCATCCAACGTGAGGAATGCGCTGAAAGGTTTGCCAAACACCTGCTTCTGGCTATATCCCAGAGCATCCATCCAGTTCTTATTTACATGCAGGATCTTCCCATTCGCGCCCAGCGATTGATAGGGGACGGGAAAGTCATTAAATAAATGTTTAGTGTCAGGACTCATCATTTCCTCAACCGTAAATTATTGTTTAAAAGAATTCTATGCTGGCATTCGACACCGATAGAATGTCAAATTGCATATGATACTTGTATCTATTATAACTATACACTCATAAAGATGTGCATTTCAAATACAATGTAAATATTTCTACAAGATGAGGGTACAGCCTGGTTACATTTTCTTTTAGCAGCGACTAAAAAAAATAACTGCCAATCCGGCAGCTCCGGTATTTTATAGCCAGTTGGAGGTCCTTATTTTTACTAATACAGAAGTTGGTCTACTTGATGAAGCCATTTTCGATTATCAAGAACATATTTTTAAATAATATGAAATTTGAGCTGCCTGTCATTTGAGGTTTTAATTAGTGAGTTTAAAGAATTGCCCAGTCATTTCATCCACAGTGAGCGTGCCCGGATTAAAACCCAACTCGCCCACGGACTGTGCCAACTGGGTAATCTGTGGTGGCGCCAAGAAGGTTTTCCGCAGCATATCGGCCTGGGTGAATACATCCGCTGTTGATCCATCCACTATGATTTGGGCATTCGCCATCGCAATCACGCGCCGCGCGTACTGCCCGACAATGGGCATATCATGGGTGATGATAATAATCGTATGTCCATGTTCTTCATTAAGAGATTTAAGAAAATCCATGATCTCCCGGGATTGCCTGGCGTCCTGCCCGGTTGTCGGTTCATCCACGATGATAACTTCCGGCCGGAGCGCAAGAATGGAAGCGATGGCAACGCGTTGTCGGAGACCTTTTGACAGGAAAAACGGATGTTCGCGGTGGTATATTTCAGGAAGCCCAACCACCTGAATGGCCTCCTCCACGCGTTCTTTTACTTCATCTTTCGACAATTGAATATTACGCGGCCCATATGCAATCTCGTCCCAGCAGGTATTATTAAAAAGTTGGTGGTCGGGATTTTGAAAAACATATCCTACACGGCGCACCATCTGTAATATTGAGCTGTCTTTGGAATTCAAGCCATCAACGATAACATCTCCAGAAGTTGGTTTATAAAGTCCATTCAGACATTTTGAAAGTGTTGTTTTTCCTGAGCCATTCTGCCCTATGAGAGCGATGAACTCATTTTTTACAATTTCCAGATTGATATCCTTTAATGCCTGGGTACCATCGGGGTATGTAAAAAACAATTTTTTTACTTGTATGTAAACTTCCTGTTGTGTCATTTTCAGCCCTTCTAGATCAGGATTTCATTAATTTCTGCAGCGATGCACTTGCTTCACTCAAAGTCAACGGCTATTTACCATTGAAACTCTTCTGTTGGCGCAGTTCATGAAAAAACCGAATTACACCAGGAGGAAAAACGCCTTTTTCTAACAGAAATTGCGTTTTTTCAAAGAAAGCATGCGTTTCATCTTCGAGCAGCAGTTCGCTGTCTGAGATCAGCACCATTCGGTCTGCCAGAGGGACCAGGCCTTCAAGGCTGTGCTCAATCACAATGATCGTGCTCTTCTTTTCCGCTTTTATTTTCGCCAGCACATCAAAGATACGCACTCGACTGACCGGGTCCAGCATGGATGTTGGCTCATCAAGAATAAGAAGTTTCGGCATCATTGCTAAAACCGCTGCCAGCGCGACGCGCTGTTTTTGACCGCCTGAAATTTCATAGGGCGGCTTTTCAAGAAGATGTTTCAAGTCTGTCAGTTCTGTAACCCAATCCAATCGTTCGCGGATCTCCGGAATCGTGAGCCCGATATTTTACATACCGAAGCCAAGTTCGTCCTCAACTGTCATCGCAGTAAACTGTGATTCTGGATCAGAGAAAACCACACCTGCCAATCTCTGTAGCTCTCCGGTTTTATAATCTTCAACTTCTTTACCAAAAACATTGACAGTTCCATGTTTAATTCCGTTATACTGCCCCGGGATAAGCCCATCCATCGAGTACGCCAATGTGGTCTTACCAGACCCATTCGGCCCGATGATCCCGACGAAGGATCCTTCCTCAATTGAAAGGTTAATCTTCTTTAGAGCCGGCGATTTTGTGTTGATGTATTTCCAGGAATAATCGTTAATTTCTATAACTTTTGACACTGAATTCTCCTAATGAATAACATTGCTCAACATCCGTAGTAGCCATGAA
>Ga0255385_10083_pt1 | contig 12753 bp, 9 predicted proteins | sample ANMaggSeSYBR01G3_FD_182103 | JGI IMG/M metagenome (GOLD analysis project Ga0255385, IMG submission 182103) | Sediment cell enrichment communities from methane seep in Santa Monica Basin, California, United Staets - ANME aggregate JGI... | ecosystem: Environmental > Aquatic > Marine > Cold seeps >...
TGACCATTTAAAAGTTGTAAATTATTTAAAAAATCACCTTTTTTTTCACTATAATTAGTAGATTTACCACCTAAACATTTAAAACAATGGTTTATGAATAAAGTTATTCTGGTTCTTGTTACTTTTCTTATAGCCACTTCTTTGTATGCTGATCCTCAGACGAAGGAATTGATTAATAAATCAGGAGATGCCACTGTTTATCCCGGCAAATCTGAATTAATCATATTTGACAGCACAAGTGTTGAGGTTAATGAAAGTGGATTAAGTTATGTTAACATCCATAAACTCACCAAGATACTGACCATCGATGGGGCAAAAAAGAATGCTGTTATTATTTTTGGATATGATCCATTATCTGCTTATGTGGATATTAAGAATGTAAAGGTTTATCATAAATCGGGAGATATCACTGAACTGGACATGACCAAAATATTGGATTATCCTGCACCTGCCCGTGGAATTTATTGGGGTGCACGGGAAAAAATGATTGAAGTTGGAAAACTTGAACCCGGAGATGCCATTGAAGTATTTATGTTCAGAAAAGGTTTTACATATGCCCTTTTGCAAGAAGAACCGGAAGATGAAAAATATATACCACCAATGCGTGGTCATTATTATGATATAGTTGAATTTTGGAGTTCAAATCCGGTAATTGAAAAAGTATACCAACTTACACTTCCTAAAGACAAAACCCTCCAATATGAATTTTATAATGGAGAAGTTCGTTCATCTGTAAAACCAGATGGTAATAATATGATCTACACTTTTTCGAAATCAAACTATTCACAACCCAAAAGAGAGCCCCGGATGGTGGCAAGTTCAGATGAATTTCCTAAATTGTTATTGTCAACCAGTCCCGATTGGTTTGCTAAATCCGTCTGGTTTTATGGTGTTAATGAAGACTTTGGAAGTTTTGAATCTACACCAGCAATTGATGCTAAAGTTGCTGAAATTTTGGAAGGAGCAGAAAATGAAATGGATTCAATTTCAAGGCTGACTCATTGGGTTGCGGACAATATCAGATATTCAGGAATATCAATGGGCTGTGGAGAAGGGTTTACCTTACATAAAGGCGAAATGACTTTTTCGGACAGATGTGGCGTGTGCAAAGATAAAGCTGGAATGTTAATCACCATGCTCCGGGCTGCCGGATTTGAATCGTATGCTGCCATGACAATGGCAGGATCACGCATTGATTACATCCCGGCTGACCAGTTTAACCACAGTATAACCATTGTTAGATTAGCTGATAGTTCATACAAAATTCTTGATCCAACCTGGGTCCCATTTGTACGGGAGTTGTGGTCAAGCCTTGAACAACAACAAAACTATTTAATGGGAGTTCCTGAGGGAGCCGATCTTTTGATCACTCCCATATCAGATCCAAAAAATCACTATTTAAAAATCAAGGGGATTTCCGAAATCAAACCAGATGGCACATTGGTGGGTGAATTTACAATTGATGCAGAAGGACAATCTGATGCTGCTATCAGGCGTATGTTTACCAGCAACTACATCAATAACTGGAACAGGGTTTTGGAAAATGAATTGCAAAGTGCCCATCCACGTGCAGAAATTACAGAAAAGGAATACAGTGGACCATACAGCTATATGGCCGAACCTTTGCATATTGAGATCAAATACAAAATCCCTGATTATGCCATTGTATCTGAAGATGAAATAATTTTTACTCCCCTGGTTGTATCCAATATTTTTAAAAGAGCTATGTCACATTTATATTTTAAAACAGATTTGGAAACACGTGAATACCAATTCAGGGACCGTTGTTCAAGATATGTGCAACTTTCAGAAACTGTAAGTTTACCCGATAGTGTTTCAACAGCTTACTTGCCATTTGTTTCTATGATGAGCGGAACAGGTGCTTCCTTTAAAGGAGGATTTGAGATAAAAAATAACACCCTGTCGGTTGGTGCTAACCTGACATTCAGAAAAAGGGTTTATGATCCGGAAGACTGGGGATCGTTTTCTGAAGCTGTGGCTACTCAGAACAAACTTGCTGAAGAACCTGTGATACTTAACATCGAAAAATAAAAAAATATTTTGTTTAAAATATTAAATCAATGATAATGAAAAAAATAATCACCATCCTTTTTAGCCTCATCCTTAGTTTTTCATTGACTGGCCAGCAACCTGAATCAGATGCTATGTATGAAAAGATTATTAAAGAATTCACACTGCATGAAGATGGTAGTATGGAATATCGTTATTATAAAAAACTAAAACTGAATACACATTTTTCTTTTAACCGGCTTTACGGTGAAACTTTTATTGTTTATGATCCAAATTTCCAGGATTTGAAAATAAAGAAAGCCATAGTTACACAAAAAGATGGTCCTGTGGTCCCATCACCAGAAAATGCATTTAATGAAGTATTGCCCCGTTTTGCTGCAAACGCTCCATATTTCAATCATTTACGCGAAATGGTTGTTACCCATGCCGGACTTGAGTTAAATGCAGTTATCGAGCTGGATTATACCATCCATACCAAGGCTGGTTATTTTCCCACTTTAATGGCTGATGAAATTATAACAGAATCTTCACCAATAGCTGAAGAAGTAATATTGATACGGATTCCGTCAACCGAGGTATTAAACTATAAGGTATTTCAATCAAGGACAGGGCCTGAGGTTTTTGAATTGGAAGGCTATAAAGAGTATGTATTTACTTTTACTGGAATTGCTGAAAATACACATGAGCATTATCAACCAAGCAAAAACAAGAATTTACCAAGACTGGTATTTAGTTCCGGTAATCTTGCAGAAGCTCAACAATTTTTATCAAACCAGGAGGCTCTAACTTACAAAACTGATAAACATTTGCAAGCCATCGTATCAAATCTACAGAAAGACTCAACTGATATGATGTCAATCATATTAAAACTTCAAAATATTGTTGCAAATGATGTGAACACATATAACATTCCACCAATTTATGCAGGATATAAAGCAAGGAATCCGGTTGATGTTTGGAAAAGCAATGGTGGTACACCCTTTGAAAAAAGCATACTACTCGTCACATTGCTAAGAGAAGCTGGAGTTCATGCAGAACCACTTGCCATAATGCCAACTAAATTCTATGATGAACGGATAGGTTCTTTACCCCAGATAACAGAATACCTTGTGCAAGTAAATCCTATTGATAAAGAACAAATGATTCTGTCACCCATCAAACCTGCAAAACAAAATTTGATTTATTCTTTGAATGAATGTACTATGCTCGAGCTTAATGGTTCCAAATTGAATACTTATAACATTCAGGAAAATTTTGGAAACAAAGTGGTTATGAATGGGAAACTATCTTTAAGTGATTCATTACAATTTACCGGAACCGCCGAAGTTATTTTATTTGAAAAAACAAACCCTTATTACAAATTATTTCAAGATAGCAGTTATTCAAAAAAGATAATTGGTGGTGGGTTATCAGCCAAAGATATAGTATCCTTTGATAATATAAATATTGCTCAGGTAAGATCTAATTTAAATTTTCAATTTGAGAAAAAGGATTCGCTGAAGAACTATCAAAACTATTACTTTATAGAACTCCCTGTATGTAAAGAGGGTGTAGAAAGCTGGCACATAAATTATTTAAATTCAAATCGTAAAACTGATTTTGAAATCCCATTTCAGTTAAATGAACAATATAGTTTTACAATTACTTTGCCCGAAGATATGCAATTGATAAATCCAATTGAAATTATTGAACACAGTACTGATTTTGGGGAGGTGATTATATCAAATATCCAGAATGATACAGCCATCACTGTTAAAAGAATGTTCAGTATTTCACAAAATACCATTCCGGTTTCATCCTATAGGGAGTTTAAAAAAATGTTGGATCTTTGGAATGAGAAGAAATACCGGGAGTTAGTTTTAAAGAAAAATTAAATAAGAAAAGCGATAAGGGTTGGCAACCCTACATTTCTTAATTAATAATATACTTTCCTTAACTCGGCATCAAGTAACAGCATTTCTTTTTTAAACTCAAACAAATTTAAAATATTCTGAAAATAGAAATCTGACTCATAAAAATACTGAGTCAATGAAATCTCCCCAGCCTCCATCGCTTTTCGAAGCAGAACTTCATTGTTGGAAGCCCTCAGCAATGTTTCCATATCTTCTACTCGTTCTTTGAGATATACCCATTGCTCATACATTTGAAAAAGTTCATTTTGCTCAATCTGCCAGTAACGATCCGCATCAGATTCGGCATAAGCCAGTTTGGCTTTGGCAGTATTTACAGCCCTTGCATCTCCCCATAATGGAATTGTAATTCCTGCTTTAATACCACGTAACTTTGTATCCAGGATACTTTCCGAATAATATCCTGCTTTCAATTTTGGAAGCTTCTGATTAAAGACCACATCCACCTCTTTCGACTTTTTTTCAACTTCTGATTCATACATTTGATTCAAATAACCTTTCTTATAATCTGAAAGCAATGAGTCAAAGACAACAGGTCGTGAAGCGGGAAAAATGGTATCTACTATATGAACACTTTGATCTCCTGTGAGGCTTAGTATTTCAGCAGAATTTTTACTGAATCCGCGCTGTAGCAAATTAATTTCGTTTTCCAATGCCATCACCTTCATCCTCGCCTGATTCACTTGTAACTGATTAGTCTCACCTGTTTCGAGTCTGCGCTTGAATCCTTCAAACACTTTATTGGCATACGATAGTCGCTCAATTAACAGGGATTCCAAATTATTCATATATACCCGATTTATCCATACCTTGTGTGCTTTCAATAGAATTTCCTGAACAGTAGCTTTATACTCCAGTTCAGATTGTTGCAGATTGATTTTTGATAACTTAGACCTTGTAGTATAGGCTGTTGGGAAATCGAAAGACTGGGTTACTGCAAAATCAATACGATTACCGAGCTCTACCGGATTTCCCCACATATAACCAAATTCTACTTCAGGATTTGAAGGTGTAATCCCGGTCCTGGCACTTAATTTTCGTGATTCCATCAAATTCTGCGCAGCTATTAGTGTGCTATTTCCATTTTCAACCCGATACAACAAACTATCAAGTGATGGTTGAGCGACCAGACAGGAGCCAATCAGTGAAATTGTTATATATATTATAATCTTTATCTGTTTCATGATTTAGCTTTTTTTGTTTGAATGATATAATATACTGCCGGAATTACAAATAAATTCAGCAGTGTAGAAGTAAATAGTCCACCCAGAATCACTATTGCCATCGGACTTTGAATTTCATTTCCCGGTTTACCACTGTTAAGAGCCAAGGGAATAAGGGCCAGTGCAGAAGCAAGGGCTGTCATTAATATCGGATTTAATCGGTCTGATGAACCACGAATAATAGTTTCTAGTAAAGAAATTTCTTCATCCCGTCTTAAGTGCTGATACTTTGATACCAGCAATATGCCATTTCGTGTCGCAATACCAAATAAAGTTATAAATCCAATAATGGCTGGAATACTCAGCATATTTGAAGTAAACCATATTGCTAGTACTCCTCCAATTACAGCAAGTGGAAGATTAATCAGTACCAACCCAGCCAGGGAAGCACTTTTAAATTCCTGGTAGAGAATAACATAAATTATAAGAATTGCCAAAAGGGAAGTAAATAGCAGCATTTTTGAAGCACGTTGGGCACTTTCAAACTGGCCACCATAATGAATAAAATAATTATCCGGAACTACGACCTGTTTACTTATTGTTTCCTTTATTTCATCAACCACACTACCCACATCCCGGTCAGCAACGTTTGCAGATACCACCAGTTTACGCTGAACATTTTCACGGTTAATGGCATTTGGCCCGGAAAAAGATACTATATCAGCAACAAATCTTAAGGGGATTTTTCCTCCGGTATATGTATCAATATATGAATTCTGGATCGCTTCAATTTTGTTGCGGAATGATTCATCATAACGTAATACAAGAGGAAAATTAAGGTTATTCTCATATACTTCTGAAACCTTTTTTCCTGCAATGGCCGTTTCAATATATTCTACAAACTTATTCATAGGAATACCGTAACGAGCAAGCATTTCTCTTCTTGGTCTGATTTGGATCTGAGGTATTTCAACCAATTGTTCTACATTCAAATCAACCAATCCATCAACACCCTCTATAGTAGATCTTATTTCATTGGCAAGATTATACATGGTGGATAAATCCGATCCAAAAACCTTAATGGCTATATTTGCCCTTGTACCAGATAACATATGATCGATCCTGTGTCCTAAAGGCTGACCTATATTCATACTAATTCCAGATATCTTGTCCAGGCTGTTACGAACTTCTTCCATAAATTCATCCTTACTGCGCTCATCCAGTGTATATGGAACATCAATCTCAGAAGAATTACTACCACCATGGCTATGTTCATTAAGTTCTGCCCTTCCAGTCCTCCTGCTTACATACTTCACTTCCGGTATTTCAAGTAGTACTTCATCAACTTTTGATGTAATACGGTTACTTTCTTCAATTGAGATTCCAGGAAGGCCAACGGTAGTAATGGTCAGTGTTCCTTCATTAAACTCGGGGAGGAAACTTCTACCAAAGCCTGTGAAAATAAATATAGCACCTATTAATAGAATGACAGATATACCAATAATTGATTTCCGCTGTTGAATTACAGATATTAGGCTATGGGTATAAACTCTATTGATTTTCTGAACCAGTTTATTATTTCCAAGATCATCAGACTTTAACTGATTATCAGATACCAGTAAATAACTTGACAAAGCCGGGGTTAGGGTTAATGCTACCAGTAATGATGCAAATAAAGAAACAATAAAAGTCAGTCCCAATGGTAATAACATCCTGCCTTCCATTCCAGAAAGGAAGAACAATGGAATAAAAGCCACAATAATGATCAATGTAGCCTGAACAATTGATGACCTGATTTCAACAGATGCCTTGTAGATAACAGTTAAACTATTCTCTTGCTTAGCCTTAGGTTTCCGGAAATTTTGCTTTAATCGTTTCAAAACATTTTCAACATCAATAATCGCATCATCCACCAATACTCCTATGGCAATAGCCATTCCTCCCAGCGACATGGTGTTTAAGGTCAAGCCTAACAATTTAAGTGTAATCAGTGACAATATCAGAGATATCGGAATAGCAGTCAGTGAGATTATGGTTGTCCTAAAATTCAAAAGGAAAAGAAAAAGTATAATGCTCACAAAAATGCCTCCTTCCAAAAGTACCCGAACAACATTGTATATAGCTGTATCAATAAAATCAGCTTGCCGGAAAATCTGTGCATTTAGTTCCACATCTTTTGGCAAGTATGTCGAAAGAACCTCCATTGATTCATCGATATCATCCGATAAGGTAAGGGTATTGGTATTGGGTTGTTTAAGGACAGTCATAATAACAGCAGGTTTTTCATCCAAAAAAGCTTCACCAATAATTGGTGAATGCCCAATGGTAACCCTGGCCACGTCACTAATTTTAACAGGCTTACCATTTCTTATCTTAATCACTGAATTGGCAATATCAACTGTATCAGTCGACCGACCAGTAGCCCGGATAATATATTCCTGGCCAAACTCATTGATAAATCCTCCTGAAGCATTGGAATTCGTACTATTGGAAGCCTCTAACAATTCATCCAGGCTCACCTGAAAATATTGCATTTTGAAAGGATTGGCAAGAATCTGATATTGTTTGGGTAAACCGCCAATGATTACAACCTGTGAAACACCAGTTACAGATAACAATTGTTGTTTAATCTGTCTTTCTGCAATTGTTCTTAACTCGAACATTGATAAAGAATCAGAAGTGACAGAAATTAGCATGATTTCACCCATTATGGAAGTTTGTGGGGCTAATACCGGAATTTCGACATCTTCAGGAAGATGAGTTCCTATAATTGAAATCTTTTCGCTAACAATTTGCCGGGCTTTATAAATGTCGGTTCCCCAATCAAATTCCACCCAAACAATCGACATTCCAAAGGTGGATGATGAACGAACACGGCGGACATCAGTAGCTCCATTCATGGCAGATTCAATGGGAAAAGAAACCAGTTTTTCTACTTCTTCAGCAGCCATCCCATGAGCATCTGTTAGGATTGCTACTGTTGGAGCAGTAAGGTCAGGAAATACATCAATCTCAATCTTTGTGGCAGTATAAATTCCACCAAGAATCAAGAGCAAAGATAGTAAGACAACCAGTTGCCGGTTATCTAACGAATATTTAATTATCTGATTTATCATAATCTCCTCCTCTCTGATTAGTGTTCGTGCGAATGAACAGGAATACCTGCAGAAGTAGCCATCATAATCAACATCGGTCCTTCACTAACAATCCGTTCTCCAAAGGAAAGCCCCGAAGCAACAGAGACCTTTAATCCATCATTAGCAGCAATGACAACAGACCGTTTTTGAAATTCCTCACCGGAAACCTGTACGTATACAGAGTAATTACCCTGATCTTCAATTAGGGCAGATACAGGAATGACTAGTTTTCCGGGTTCAGGATTTGTTTTAAGGTAAAATTCAGCAAAAGCCCCTTCAAGGATAGTACCATCATTTACAACCTCAAAATATACCGGCATGTAATGGTTGTTTTCTGCAACTGAAGCACCCCGGGCGATTAGTTTCCCTGATAATTCTTCAAGTGTATAAACCCGGGTGGTATATGCAGGACGAAAATGAGTGCTTATGATCTTACCCAGTTCATTAAAATATTGCTGTGGCACATCAACCCTAAGAAGGATTATTTTATTAGTGGAAATGGTAGCCATCAAGTTTCCAGGCGCCACAAATTGACCTTCTGAAACATTCAACTCATGTATATAGCCACTCTTTGAAGCAATAATTTTCATGCCAGAAGAACTTACGGTTTCCTTAAGGGAAAAATACACAATACTATCAGTAGTAAATTGACTTTGGGTTTCTAGAAATTGCTTTTCAGAAATGATCTTTTCCTGAAGCAATGCCTCATGTCTGACAAGATTACTTTTACTTTTCTGGAAATTTATTTGGGCCTCATTAAAACGGATAATGATGTTATTATCTGCCAATCCCTGACCGCTTAGGGTAAACAGCTCATCACCTTTCTTCACAAACATTCCTTGCACCATATTTCTTATTGCAAACAAAACGATGCCTTGTGATTTGGCTATTACATTTTGTTTCTCACCGGGCATAGCCATAAATTCACCGCTGGCAGTAATGACCTGGGCAAAGCTATCAGGTTCTAGCTGCATAACATTAAACTGACTGGTCCAAGCCTGTTCTTTGGTAAACTTTATTAATCCGGTAGCTGCAGATCCATGGTTGTGAATATTTATATCGTCTTCCTTATATACGTGAACATGATCTGTTGATAATTCTTCATTGGTTGAGTCTAACCCGAGATCAAAAACCAGGCTCCCAAATCCACTTTTTTCTGGTTCCAATATCAAATTAAAAATCCCGTCAACTTTTGCACGTTTAGCAACTTTTGTTTGTCTTTTACCATCAATATTCAGGATTACTCTTACAGTTCCGTCAGTATAAGCACTATAATTTGCATCCAATTGGGTAATATGAATTAAGAACTCAGATTCCTGTCCCACCCTGAGTACATCAAATTCAGTAAATACCTCAAAATTTTCAGAATAAAGGGTAACCGATTCTGTTTCACGAATATCTTCATCCGGAGCATTCAATTTATCTTCATGATCATGCTGATCCGATTCATCATGATGACTGCATGCCAATAATAAAAAGGCACTCATTGCAGCTAATAATATTTTTCTCATCTGTAAATAATTTATTCTCCAGGGATATGACAGAACCTTTAATGAAGACAATAACATTGATGATTATGTTTATTGTTTATTTTATTCATGCAGGGTTCATTACATAATGAACTGGAAAATGATAAATAAATAAATGAATTTTGCTTGTTGTCCGTTAAGGAAAGAAGCGATTTAAGTTTAAGAAAAGTAAATTAACAAACTGGAGGTGCACGAAGAGCTCGTGTAAGATATTTGGCAGTTAATCCCTTTTGATCATCAATAGGGATTTTTTCCAGAGTATTTGTGGAAGATAGTATTATAATCTGATATGCATTGAAAGTTACATGTGAAAGCAGATTCTTATTAATATTATTGAAATTGGGTTTCCCTGAAACTTTCTTTACAACTGGTGTAAGATAAAAATCATTCAGTTGGCAAAAATCAGTCTCGTCACTATGATGATCATGCTCAACCCCTTCATGTTCATTATTATCGCAAGTCAAATCAGCTTCATCATCCGAACAGTGTGTATTAATAAAACAAACTTCATCGTGATGGTGATGATGTGGCAATACACTATTTGCAAATAGCAACAATGTCGTTAATAACAATACTATATTTGATATTTTTCGAATAATTATCATATCATTAAATCGGAAACAAAATTATATATTTTCTACATATCCTCCAAATTTGGGTATAGGGATGCCAACCTTTTGAGGTTGGCATCCCTAGGAGATATTATTTAATAGCAAAAACCGTAATACTATAAATACCTGTATTGCTATTTTTAAATTCCGAGAGACCCTTCTCGGACAAATAATTTTTAAGGATTTCTTCCGGCAGAATTATCTCTTTTTCCTTTCTTATTTCAATATTATTAAAACTTGCTTTTTTAACTATGTCCAGATAATCTTCCTTTTGGATAGCACCTGATACACATCCGGCATACATCTCTGCATCTTTTACCAACTCATCTGGCAACTCACCAGATAGAACAATATCCGAAACACAAAAATGGCCACCAGGTTTTATCACCCGGTACATTTCAGCAAAAGCTTTTTTCTTATCCGGTACCAAGTTTAAAACACAATTGCTGACAATCACATCAACCAGATTGTCCTTAAAAGGCATATCTTCAATATCACCTTTTAAAAATTCCACATTGATAAATCCAAGTTTTTTAGCATTGTCCCTGGCTTTGGTGAGCATTGCACCGGCAAAGTCCAGGCCATATACTCGGCCTTGTTCTCCCACTATTGCTCTTGCAACAAAGGCATCATTGCCTGCACCGGAACCCAGATCAATAACAGTATCACCTTCTGATATTTCGGCATATTCTGTGGGAAGACCACAGCCTAATCCAAGGTCTGCATCTTTATTATAGCCTTTCAGATCTGTATAATCATCACTCATAATGGTGTAATCCATATCATCACAACACCCTGTACTGCCACAGCAGGATGATTGATTTTGTTCCTTGCTTTGTAAAGCAATCTCATTGTATTTGCTTCTTACAATGTCTTTTAGTCGTTCATTCATAACTTTAATTTATAAGTGATGGTCACACTGAGGCTCTCGAAGTGTGAACCAGGGTTGCTAAGAATCCGGTCTATCCTTCTTCCGAAGGAATCCCTACGGGAGAGAGCCTCAGGATGACCTAATTTTCGTTTGATAGTTTATTATTATAAAATTCTTTAAACTCTTCTTTAATCTGATCTCTAACCTTCCTGTAAACAGGTAATACCTCCTCTTCTGTTCCCCTTGCTTTGGCAGGATCATCAAACCCAATATGAATCCTGTATTTCACATTTCCAGTAAAAACCGGACAAACCTCTTTTGCTCCATCACATACTGTAATCACATAATCGAAATTTTGATCCAGGTATTTCTCAACCGGTTCAGGAGATTGTTCATTGATGTCTATTCCCAATTCTGCCATAGCTTTCACAGCATAATGATTCACTGTCCTTTCTGCTATAGTTCCTGCTGAATAAACTTCAAGCTGAGGATCAAATGATCTTAAAAAGCCTTCAACCATCTGGCTACGGCAGGTATTTCCTGTACATATTATCAACACTTTCAACTTTTCCATTTTTAGCTATTAACAACAATTCATGTGCTTGATCAGTTTATCCATTGCACTTTTAAGCTTTTCCAAAACAACAGGATTTAAACAATAATTTGTCTTGATCCCGTTAATGTGCCCCTGGATCAATCCTGATTTTTTCAGTTCATCCAAATGTTGATTGACTGTGGTTCGACTTAAGGGTAGTTCATTTGAGATATCACCTGTGAAGCAACTGCTTGTCTCAGCCAGGAAATTAAGAATAGCTAGTCGGGCCGGATGTCCCAATGCTTTAAATAAAACTGCATTTTCCTGTAATTCAGTTTCAAAAAGTTCAACTTTTGCTGTTGGCATTATAAGTATGTTTTTAAATTCGACGTAAAAGTACGTCAAATATTTTAAACTGACGTATTTTTACGTTAATATTTTGTCAATTTCTTTTTTTTTAGGTTCAATGCAGGATAATTTGTTTCATCAATGAAAAAATTTATTATATCAACCCATCGAGTCTTAATATTTTGAATACTTTTGAAATACGGAATTAGGACAGAAAGATGAGGAAGTCATTTCTGCTAGTAATATTTCTTTTAGCTATTATTTCATCTAAGGCACAAAGAAGTCACCCCGACACATTAGTTGCCTGGCTTACCAATGAAAAAATTACTCTTGACGGGAGATTGACAGAAGATTGCTGGCAAAAAGCTATGAATATAAGCAACTTCACACAACGGGAAATGAATGAAGGTGATCCTGCCACTGAAAAAACTGAGATATCCATTGTTTACAATACCAATGTAATTTATATTGGATTTTGGGGTTATGATAATGAACCCGAAAAGATCGTGGCACAACAAATGAGTCGTGATTTCAGATGGAGTACTGATGATAATTTCGAAATAATTATCAGTACCTTTAACGATAACCGTAACGGATATCTTTTTGTAACAAATCCTA
>Ga0255385_10084_pt1 | contig 12748 bp, 12 predicted proteins | sample ANMaggSeSYBR01G3_FD_182103 | JGI IMG/M metagenome (GOLD analysis project Ga0255385, IMG submission 182103) | Sediment cell enrichment communities from methane seep in Santa Monica Basin, California, United Staets - ANME aggregate JGI... | ecosystem: Environmental > Aquatic > Marine > Cold seeps >...
GATTTGGGAGGAAAAATATAAGTTCTAAGAACTGTTTATGCAATGTGAGGATGCACTAAATGAGAGATATTATTGTAGAGTTTGGCATAAACGCAGGGAAAGTGTGGAAGGCACTTAATTCGTGGGGATCACGTACAGAATCTCAACTGATAGAAAACACGAGACTTAGCGCGAAAGAGGTACATGCTGCAATTGGATGGTTAGCACGAGAAAATAAAATATACGCAGACGGCAAATTGTTTAAACTTGGAGAAACAAATCTGACGGTTAAACTTGGAGAAAACGCCGGTAAAATATGGTATGTGCTTCATACGCAAGGGGAAGCAGACATATTGCATATCTCAAAGTTGGCACAGATAGATGAGGGAGATACTTACTCTGCTTTAGGTTGGTTGGCTAGAGAGGGGAAGATAAATACAAAGGCGAATGGAAGAAATGCTGAAGTGAAGTCAGCCAAGCTTGAGATGGAATGCATGAAAGGGGAGTTAGAATCATTGCATGCAGATTTGGGGGCAAGAAACCACATAATTAAAGAAATGACTACTCAACTTACAGAAGGACAAACTCAATTTGTAGAGAATATTGGTGCTGTTGAAAGATTACAGATGGAACTGGATCAAAATCAAACTGTGATGGGAAAAAGAAATGACGAAGTGAGATCAGCCAAGCTTGAGATGGAAAACATGAAAGGGGAGTTAGAATCATTGCATGCAGATTTGGGGGCAAGAAACCACATAATTAAAGAAATGACTACTCAACTTACAGAAGGACAAACTCAATTTGTAGAGAATATTGGTGCTGTTGAAAGATTACAGATGGAACTGGATCAAAATCAAGACAAAATGGCGGAAATGAGAATGGAGCTAAATAAAAAAACAAACGATTTATCGCGATTGCAGAATGAACTAGGAACCGATTTTTTAAACCCAAAATTCAGTACAAGTACACTTTTCAGCAAAGATATTCCTTTGACACAGCTACAAAAACAACAGAATATGTCAGAAATTGGTGAAGACCGTCATGAAAAAGAACCCTTTGGTTGGAAGGATAAACCACGACGCAATTGTGATGAGATGGATATATCTCATGATGTTGCAAATAATCTTAAAACAAAAACATTAGATGACGATGAATCAGAATAATTGATACTTGGATTAAAACTATTTGTTTTCGTCAATATTGCGTTAAGGATTCTTAAAATTGTCCATTTAATGCTATTCCATTAAACTGCGCTACATCATCAAACTTAAAAGGATGGAATGTATATCCAGACTGCAGAAATTAATTTTAAAGTTGTAGGAGAGATCAAGATGGTATACAAATATGGGATCTATCAGTCATCTGGTGCGAGTTGTATATTTTATAAGGAGGATGAAGATGGCGACCAGTCGACTTTCAATCTCTTTGTTGCACCCGAGATGGATGTTGAAGGTAAAAACACAATCTTTGCTTTAATTGATAATGAGCAAATAGGGGAAGATAGTTGGTTTGGAGTTAAGGATCTAACCATACAGGATATATTTAGGGCATTTGATGGATGGGCATCTGGGGCTCCAATTGTCTTTGAGCTAGATGCCCAAAGAAACATAGGTACTTTTTTAAAGTTGGCGTTAGAAAATACTGGAAAACCAACGTCTTGATTATAAAAAATTTGGGAATTGGGGAGAGTGACTGGAAGTTTCTCCTTTTACTTTTTTAATTCAACTCCGATTTCCTGAAGGTCTCTTGGTACAAAAGAATGTTTAAAAACCTTACGCGCATCATTTTCCAATATGCGGTAGTCCAGGTATCTGGGGCTGATATGGGTGAGAAATAATTTTTCCACATTTGCTTTTTTAGCTATCTCTGCAGATTGAAATGCAGTGGCATGTCCATATTCATTTGCGATATCCTCTAGTTCGGAGTCAAATGTTGAATCGTGAATCAAAACATCTGCATCTTTTGAGAATTTGATCATGTCCTTGCAAGGTTTTGTATCACCAGATATGACTATTTTCCTTCCCTTTCTAGGTGGGCCTAATACTACATCCGGGGTGATTTTTCTACCATCCTCTAGTGTTATAGTTTTTCCACGTTGAAGTTCACTAAACAAGGGTCCTTCAGGAATGCCTAGTTCTAGAGCCTTGGGTTTGTTAAACTTGCCTGGTCGCATTTTTTCTTCGAGGCTGTAGGCAAGTGCTGGAACGCCATGTTTAACCTTTAGAATTTTTATCTCATACCCGTCAAAATCAAGAATATCCTCCTCGTTTACTTCATGTGGAAATATTTTGTAACCTGGTCTAAAATATCCAAGAGATAAAAGCTGGTATACAAGTTCTATTATTCCCTTTGGGCCGTAGATATGCAAAGGCCTGATCCTATCGTTTAACTGCATCGTCTGAATAAGGCCAGGTATACCTAGAAAATGATCGCCGTGGAAATGTGTAATAAATATCTTGGATATTTGCATATAGCTAAGATTTGATTTCTGAAATTGCCTTTGTGTTCCTTCTCCGCAATCAAACAATATGACTTCACTACCTCTTTTAACGGCTACTGAAGATACGTTTCGTTTCACAGTTGGCCAGCTGCCACCAGTTCCAAGGAATATGATACTCAGTTGCGTCATCTAAAAGAAGGGATTGTGCTTTATTGTAAAAGCGTTTTGGTCATTTCTGAAATACTGCAAAATAACGAGTTAGGCTTCTATGGGCTCTAAAACCATGTTTTTCTACCAATGAAAAATACTTTTCACCTAACGGCAACATGTCTTTATTTGACAGTCCAATGACTGCTCTACCCTTTTCTTTTAAAACGCACGATATGTTCTCAAAAGCCCGTTCATACAGCTTACGTATATCTTCTCCCTTGGTTGTAGTTGCTTTTCCATATGGGAAATCGGTTACAACGGCATCAATTTCGGCAGCATGTTTGGCAATATCACCAATATCGGAGCAGAACAATTCATAGTCTGTTATATCGTAGAAATCAAGATTTTTCTTACATCCCTCAACCATTTTGTCTTCGATGTCACTCCCAATTACTCTTGCACCAATCAAACCCGCCTCAATCAAAATACCTCCTGTACCGCAGAAAGGATCCAAAAGTGTCTCATCCTTTTTGATAGCAGACAAGTTGACCATAACCCGTGCTAGCTTAGGGTGTAGGGAAATGGGTGAGAAAAACGGACGATGTTGCGCTTTTCTGTTTTCAAACTGACTTCTATTCAATTCTGACAGTTTCAAACCAACATATGTGGTTGAATCGGTGATCAATCCACGTACCTCGATATCGGGATTTTCAAGAGTTACCCTCTTCTTTTTTGAGTAGATATCCGCCAATGTTTGTACTATTGGCCGTGAATCAATAGTGTTTGATCTGTTTTTACATCTTATGGCTATTGAACCATTTTTTTTGATATGGTTCTCTATAGCATATTTCTTTATCTCTGCGGTGGACGGCGGACAAGAGAACAACATTTCGTCAATGTAAAACGTGAGTGACAGTCTACTAGCCAATTTTTTAATATTGCTCTCTTCAACATCTGTATCTACAACCAAAACATCCTCATTTGATTCTATAACTTTGTAATTAATCTTCTCAGCTCTCAGGCAAGCTAAAATCTCTGCTGCTGGCAACGTTTTATGTTCTTTGGATAATTCAAATGTGAACTTCATAGCTTCTCTGGAAGAATGTTCTATTTATTTTTAAATGCAGCCTTGATCAAAAATGGGGCTATAAGTGTAGTTGCAATGGTTAAAAGCAAGGTCATGGCAAGTATCTGATGTTCAACTTCTGGACTTGATAATAACCCACTAGAAATTGCGGAGCTTACAATAATCAGTGCCAATTCCATTCTTGGAATCATTCCTACGCCCACCTGTAAGGATTCTCTATTTTTCATTCCAGCTAGTCTTGCTCCAATTCCGCAACCAGCTATTTTTCCGACAATACCAACAGTAATGATTACTAATGCTAGTAAACCAATAGCCGCAAACGATGAGACGCCCTCACCAATCCCATTCCACAAACTAGCTCCAACCCATACAAAAAACAGCGGAATAAAAAATCCATATCCTATTGTTTTCACATCGTCGATAATCCTCCTGGATTTTATGGTATGCCCTATTACAAGTCCAGCGATAAATGCACCTATTATTCCTGCTATACCACATCTATCGGCAAAGAATGCAAATAGTAGAAGTATGGCTAGGGAGATGCTTAAAAGGGCTTTTGGCAGATGTATTTTTTCTCCGAGATCTAGTATTTTGTCCATAATTTTTAATCCAAGATATAAGAATATAATGAAGAAAATTGCTATTTTTACTCCCACATAGATTGGCGGATCTGTTCCCAAAAAGAATGCCAATAGAATGATACCAAAAACGTCATCGATAACGGCGCCTCCTAGTATAGTAGCACCAACGTCCGAATCTAAAACATTTAGATCAAGTAATGTTCTAACTGTTACACCTACTGAGGTGGCAACGAGTATCAACCCTATAATGGCACTGTCCTTTGTTGAAAAGCCAAAAAACAAAGCAGCTCCAATACCCAATATCAATGGTAGAATTACTCCACCAATAGCAACAAAAGATGATGATTTTCCCATCTTTTTTAATTTTGGTAAACTTGTTTGTAATCCTGATATAAAAAGCATGAATAATATTCCTATTTCTGCTAGAAGTGTGAATTCATTGGAGCCAAAATCTAGTTGAGGGAGCTGAAAACCAACGTTTAAAAAAGAATATTCCTGGCCAGAAAAAAACGCAATTCCCACTCCTCCCAAAATTACGCCTGCTAGTATTTCGCCTATGACTGCAGGTTGTTTTAGTTTGTCAAAAATATGTCCTAAAATTCTTGCAAATATCAGAGCTAGAGCAATTAATAATATAACATCAAGTTCCGTTGGAATCAACCTTCTTCGTCTTCTTCTACCATTGGATGGTATTGAGTGGCACCATAATATTTCCTAATTAGCTGGTGTAAAGTAAGCTCTCCGATAATCTTTTTATCTTCTACAACTGGAAGTCTCCTCAGTTTGTGTTTTACCATTTTCATCAAAGAATCTATTATCGTATCATCAGGGCCACAATCTATGATTCTGTGGCACATAACATCCTCTGCAGCCTTTGCAGTCCCGTGTTTAATAGAACTTATATCGGGCATGCCAAAGACATATGAGGGGAGGTGCTTTGGAGCAAGTATTGATAAAACATCGTGTTCAGTTATAATTCCAACAAGTTCTTTATCTTCCTTGTTTTCAATAACCCATATGTGGTTTCTACCACTAAGAATTGATAGGACGTGATGGATGTCATCTTTTTTCTCAATCAACGGGAGGTCCCACACTCTTTTGTCCATCAACTGTTTGACTTTAAGTTCATAAAAATCTGATATTAACTTATTATCTCTCGCCATCTAATTAGCCATAAAGTAAAAAGCAATATTTAGTTTTTGCCAGTAGAACATTTAGAATTGGGACGTACTGTTCTAATGTTAAAATATAATTTACTTCTGGTTTTATGCCTTTGTTGTGCACTAGATCCAGCCTGAATTTTAGGTGATGTTTATCGATATTCTCTCCTTTTGTTGTGCCCTTTTTATGTTTCTTTCAACCAAGGTTAACCTTGCAACTCTCTATTATTCTATAGATGCGCCGTATTATTTTTTTATCCTAATCCTTTAACTGTCAAAATCGGTAAATTTCCATGGATAGAATTACTGGACGCAGTTGATTTTTCAGCGGATTCTGGATGCGTTTCTCCAATTATATTTTTGGTTTCTTTACGGCATTGTAAATTGTTTATTCTTTGTTCCATGACAAATACTTTAGCAACATTTTCAATGTCATGTATATCGTCCATGGTTGAAATTACACCAGCGATTTTGATTTCGATTTTTACCACCTCCCACATGATTGAATCTATCAATCATGTTAATATTTGTCACCCGTATTATATAAACTTTTTGCCCCTCTTAAATTCGATGTTACAAAAATCATCTTTGTTAGTCTTTCATCTGGATGCTTTGATTTGTCTTTATATTGTTCCGATATTGAATATGTTGTCCCTTTTTTGGAACTCTTGATGTTCATACCAGTTAGTATGTTGATAATCTACTGTTTAATATTAGGTTATTTGTTGGATAACTTCCTTTTTAATAATAAAAAATCTGCTGGAGAATTACTATCTTTTCTCCTTATCTCTTTTCTTCATTTTCTCATCTATTTTTGCTCTGATGTCATCCATTCCTTCGAACCATTTATCTACTCCTTCTTCATCGATCTTCCCTGTTATTTTATCTATCTCGTATCTGATATTATGTGTTCCTTCAAACCAATCGTACTCATGTTCTCTAGTAGTTTTACGGGGGCTGGTTTTTCTTTTTTCCTTGCTTTCACGACTTATGGATACTATTTTTTTATCTTTACTGGATCTATTGATTCGGATTTCTTCAACTTTAGATCCTTGTTTTGGTTCTATTCGAACGTCTTCTTTTGATTTATGGTGGTTAATTGGCTTTTTTATTACTTTGTGGGGTGATACTAAACCGTTTTTTCTGTTTGTGGTATATTTTTTTGAGGGTTGTTCTTTGAAAAAACCCTCTTGAATTTTTGCAACGGCCTTTTTTTGTCTGAAGTTTACAAGCAATATGGCTAATATTAGTAGTACTACAGCAATAAAAATCGGCGCGTACGGATTTTCAACTATCAATTCTATAAAGCCTGGATTTGTGTTAACGCCTAGTATTATTGGTTCTCCATTTATGTATCCCTCTTTTTGTGCAATTAAAATTATTACATTGTGTCCTTCTGGAGTTATTAACCATGCACGACCATTGTCATTTGTAATCTTTATGTAATCTTCCCCAATACAGCTTTGTATTCCTACAGTTGCTCCTGCTACAGATTTTCCATTTTCATCTGTTACTACAACAGAAAACTGCTTGTTCGCTTCAACGGTATAAGTATCGGGTGTAATAATCAGTTTAGGTTTATTTAATACAGTTATAGTTACATTATCAGACATGAATCCAGTCTTAGATGCCTTTACTGTAAACATGGTGTCTTCAGATACCTGTGGAGCCTCAATAGTTATTTCAAAATTCTCATCTTCAATAGTAATTTGATATATTTTTCCATTAAACTCTATTTCAACTCCTACTTGATAAGTCGGTAGACCACTCTCATTTAAGATATATGTGCCAACAAGAAAATATTTGCCTTCCTCTATCTCGCCAATCTGTTCGTACGATTCATTTATTACAGATAGGATTAGTCCTTCCTCTTGTGCAGTTACTAGATTGGAGCTGAATATATTTGAAAATAATAGGATTAACAGTGTGAGCAATATGACAACCTGGTTATCCCTAGTTTGGGGGTATATTTTTTTCCTCATTAACCACCTTTAATTTTAGAGTGCTGTTCCACTAAAATGTTTTATGGTCTATTTATGTCTTTTTGAATAAAATACATATGAATATGTTCCTAGCGTTTCTCTTTTGTATTCAATCAATTTATCCAATTCTTATATGGAGCAATATTTATTAACATGAAATTTATTAAATTTTAAATATAGTAAGGGGATATGCTGCCATATGGCTAATCCGTTACTTGGAAAAACGATAACTGCTGTAAACAAAGATTTATATATTAATAAACATGATATTAACTATCGAGGTTGTAATTAGATGCGTTTAATCAGAACTCTAAGGATAATTCTAATATCTTCTCTATTCATCTTAGGTTCATTGCTACCTGCTCTTATGATTTCTCCAGTAGTTAGTGCAAATCCGGTAAGTGAAGAAACTACGTTTTATTTTAAGGATGCTATAAACCTTGATGGGTCTAGCGAATTTGATTCGATGTATGGTATGTCTGTTCTTGTTTCACAAGACCCCCCAACAAAACAGAATGATTCTGAATATCCTCCTCTACTACGTAATGGACTTGAACTCAACTCTGAGGAATTGGTATATTGGCTTGCTGCGTGGGCAATGCAGCTTATGGGAAGTGAGTACGATCAATATATGGATTTACTTGGGGGATTTGATATAATTCTCCCTCATCCGTTTCGTATTGTGGAGACATATGAACATTATGGAAATGAATCTGTTGAAATAAAAGGCGACGTTGCATTTGATCTTTATTTTTTATCAGAGCTGACTTCAAAACTTGGTATGAATAAAGATGAAGTGAAGGTTTGTTTATATTCAATAAATGGTGAATCACTTTTACCGTTACCTAAAGAAATAAAAAATACAACTGTGCAAATCACTCCAAAATTATTACCAAAAAGCATTCATGAGCAAGAAATTATATTAGAAAATGTAAATTATACATTGAATCCTGGAGACAGTTTATTATTTTCAATTGAAATAATTCCTGGTAATAAGACACTAGTTGATATCGTGCTGAAGGCTATTGAACTGCCCGTCTTTGAAAGCTTTGGGGAAAAAGTATTAGATTTTTTTGAAAATCAAGAAAATAATAGCGAAAGGCCTGCATTGCAAGAACTGGGGGCATTAATTAAAGAAGTCAGGAGTATGATTGAAGATGGGGAATTTAACATTACCACAGAGCAGGTATCTGAAATTTTCACTGCTGTTATATCATCGTCTTTAGTTTATGATTCAACTAGTCATTCGTCATCGGTAACTTTGCCATTTAAAGCACCGGGTAGTGAAGATGAAAATACAAAAGTTTATTATCTTCACGATGGAAATGAAATGGATGAGGAAAAACCGACAAAGGATGCTAGTTTAGATGTTAAGTTACTAGAAGAATCTGGAAATTGGAATGCCCCAGATCTTAACAGGAGCAAGATACTGACTAAGGCAACTGCCTACCTCTACATAAGTCATAAGGATATAACAGTATTTAAAGACAAAATCAAAGTAACTGCTGTGCTTCTTTATAACGGTAATGAGATTGCCTCTTCAGAAAGAGAACTCGATAATACTCTTCTGGATCTTTCTCTGCTGTCTGATAAGATAACAATATTCACTTTTGGCAATCTTGAGGACATTGAAATTACCCACGGTACTCATTTGAGTTTGAATGTTTACGTTAGCAATAATGATACCACGCTTAACTTAGGCTTGTTTAGGGATGCCAAATTGTTGTACGATTCAAAAGAATATCCCTCTTCACTCAAAGTAGAGTTTGAGGAGACAGATCATATTAAAATGGAGGCCATCGCTGATCCTTCAAACGAAAAAGTTGTGCCGGGTGGGAATGTAAAATACACCATTAGTATTGCAAGTGATTTTGAAGACGATACTGTTGAGATAACGACATCTGGTTTTTCAGAGGAAGAAAAAGAAGCGTGGGCTATTGAAATTAGTTCAGAATCTGTTTCTATATCTACGGATGGGATGGAAACTGTTAACGTAATAGTCACATCTGATACTTCAGCTGTTGATGGTGCTAAACTCGAAGTAACTTTTGTTGCAATTGGTAGCACTGGAAAGGATACTTTTGATGCAGTTGTAGAAGTATCTGAAGATGCAGTTGAGTACAAGATAGATATTGTTACTCCATCAGATAAAACAATACGGCATGGAGAAAATGATACGTATCATTTTAAGATTAAAAACAAGAATACTGGCATCTGGTCTGATGATTACCAGATAGAAGCATCCTCAGAACATGGATGGAATCTGTCGTATAAAAAAATTGTAAAGAATTTGTATCCTAATAACGAATCCGAAATCGAAGTAACAATATATGTTCCAAAGAATACGAATGTAACCTCCGATAAATTGACATTTACCGTCACTTCAGAAAACGGTGACATATCTAAAACAGTAAATGTAACTACAACAATTATTGGTCCAAATCTTCTAGAAAATCTGTATGGATTTTTTGAATCTGCAGCCAAGAGTCTGGGTCTTGATGGGGTATTTGGCTCTTATGCACCTCATTTCATGGTTGCAATGTTATTTATTATAGTCTTCTTCATTATCATAATAATGATATTCTTACTTACCACTAAATTTGTAAAAATTACCTGTCTTGAACGCATAAAGGAGATATTCCCCAATGAGGTAGCAAGTTTTGAAATGATAATTAAAAATCATACTAGGAAGTCTCGCAGCTATGAGATAACGGCCCTAGTAAATTCAGAATCCTCCAAATGGACTACATCATTAGATTTAAAAAAGATTACATTGGAACCAGGTAAATCCAAACCCGTGGTTTTGATGGTAAAACCTACAGATCTTGTAAAACCTGACGATTGGGCAGAACTAAATATTGCGGTTAATGTAGAGGGTAAAAAGAAATCAGAAAAGATGGCTACTATGACTATGATAAAAGGTGCAAAAGCAGAGCTATCTTTTGGTAGTGTATTCCACTGGCCAAAGACCTTTAAGGAGGGGGACAGGGTAACATCCTCTTTCAAACTAGAGAATAAAGGCAACGCGTCAGCTAGTAATGTTAGTGTTGTTCTGTATGTGAACAACGAGGAAAAGAATAAAGTAGAGGATATTATTATCCCTGCTGGCGGCTACGCTGATATAAAGATACCTTGGATTGCCGTAAAAGGTAAAAATGAGATTGAGATAGTGGTTAGATGATATTGGCAGATTCATTATAAAATATGTTGTTGTGTTTCCTATGATCGACGAATCTAGTAAAAAGAAAGATATGGAGCAACTGAGGAATTCAGAGAAGAAATACCAGTCCTATATTGAGAGACGTAATGAGCTCAATGATTTGGCGAAGATGTTACGCGAAGAACGTGACATGCTAAATGAGAACCATAAAGAACTTAGAGACGCGATGAAGAAAGCTAAGGAGGAGCGAGACGAACTTGTTTCTAAAATGAGGCATCACAAGGAGCTACGGAATAAACTGCAGGAGCAGGCAAAGAAACTTATTGAGGCCAAACAGAAGAAAAAGGGCGAGGTTTTTAAGAATTTGCCATTGCGTGTTGAGGAACTCAAGGCAGATTTTCAGATGCTTGAATATCGGCAGGAAACAACTCCGATGAGTTCATCTGAAGAGAATGAACTGATTGACTTGATACGGGAAAAGATAAACGAGTATAAACACACTAAAAAACAGTTGGAGAAACAAAAATTACTAGAAATTGATATTTCTGATAAAGATGATGTCATAACTGAACTGTTCAAGAAGGCAGATGAAGAGCACGAAAAGGTTCAGAAATATTATGATGAAAATCAGAAGAAACATGAGGAATATCTCAAATTAGTTCGTGAGTTATCTATTTCTATAGGTGAAGCTAACAAGAAACATGAGCAATATATTGAAGTACGGAATGATGCTCAAGTAAATCATGAGAAAGCAGTTGAGATGAGATCCAAAATAATTGCTGTTAAAGGGGAACGGAGGAAACAGTGGGAGGAAGCTAAAAAAGCTATCCAGGAACAAAATGTCCGGGCCCGCAGTGCTGTGATGGACAAAAAGAAACTGGAAGAACACGCAGATAAATCTGTTGATGCCTTGAAGAAAGGGAAGAAAATAACGTTACAAGGGTAAAATATTCGTTTATAGACGAAAAATAAATCGTCATTTTTAAATATCTCTTCTTGTTTATGCCTCTTGGTAATTAAAGATGAGAGACATAGGTATTGTCAGTTATGGATCCTATATACCTCGATATAGAATTAAGGCAGGCGTTATTGCATCTGTATGGGGTAAAGATGGAGCAGCAATAAGCAGGGGACTTGGAATAAACGAAAAATCGGTTCCTTCGATAGATCAAGACACGGCAACAATAAGTGTGGAAGCAGCTCGTTCAGCACTTAAACGATGCACAATAGATCCTCAAGATATTGGTGCTATTTATATTGGGAGTGAATCTCACCCATATGCTGTAAAACCAACTGGAACAATTGTTGGAGAAGCAATTGGTGCAACTCCTGATTTGATGGTGGCAGACTATGAGTTTGCCTGTAAGGCTGGAACTGCAGGTGTGCAGTCTTGCACAGCACTTGTTAAGGCAGATATGATAAAATATGGACTGGCCGTAGGTGCCGATACATCACAGGCTGCTCCAGGAGATGCCCTGGAATTCTCGGCGTCGGCAGGAGGAGCTGCTCTCATAATAGGAAACGATGATGTTGTGGCAACTATAAATCACACATTATCTTTTACCACAGATACGCCAGATTTTTGGAGAAGGGCTGAGCGGAAATACCCATCTCATGGGGGGCGATTTACTGGAACACCAGCATATTTTAAGCATATAATGAGCTGTGCCGCTAATCTTATGCAAAAGGTTGGTACAAAACCTGAAGACTATGATTATGCAATTTTTCATCAACCTAATGGCAAATTTCCTGTAAGTGTTGCCAAAAAACTAGGTTTTACATATGATCAAATAAAACAAGGACTTATTGTGCCATATATTGGTAACACATATTCTGGGGCTTCACTTGTTGGGTTGGCATCAGTGTTGGACGTTGCCAAACCAGGAGAAAGAGTATTTCTTATAAGTTATGGTTCAGGGGCGGGGAGTGATGGTTTCGATATCACGATTACAGATAAAATTACCGAGTTGGCGCGCGATAATGCTCCGACAGTGGCACAAATGGTGGAAGATAAGGAATATATTGATTATGGTACGTATGCTAAACTTACGGATCTTTTGTATTGGGAGTGATATGAGATGAGGGATGTAGTAGTTATTGGAGTGGGACTTACAAAATTTGGAGAACTGTGGGATAAATCATTTCGTCGATTGATTGCAGAAGCAGGATCAAAAGCGATACTTGATGCAAATATAAGTGGAAAAGACAT
>Ga0255385_10085_pt1 | contig 12717 bp, 13 predicted proteins | sample ANMaggSeSYBR01G3_FD_182103 | JGI IMG/M metagenome (GOLD analysis project Ga0255385, IMG submission 182103) | Sediment cell enrichment communities from methane seep in Santa Monica Basin, California, United Staets - ANME aggregate JGI... | ecosystem: Environmental > Aquatic > Marine > Cold seeps >...
TTGTGGGACCATTAATGACGTTTCTGTACTGGGTGCAAAACCTCTTGCTCTTTCAGCTGGTTTTATTCTTGAAGAGGGTTTTTCCGTTGAAACATTTGAAAAAATTGTGAAAAGCATGGGTAAATATTCAGAAGATGCAGGCGTTCCTATCATTACGGGCGATACAAAAGTTGTTGAGAAGGGAGCGATACAAGAATTTATGATTAATACAAGTGGCATAGGTAAAAGAAGTGAATTTCTGGATAGTAATATTAGAGAAGTAATGCAATATAGACAATTCACTCAAAGGTGGCTTCTTGATTCAAATTTAGAAAAAGGCGATAAGATTATTGTTTCTGGAAATATGGGTGAGCATGGTATAGCACTTCTTTCTTTTCGTGAAGGTTATGGTTTTGAAACTAAGATGAAATCGGATGTGGCACCAATAAACGGCCTCATGGAAACCGCCCTTTCAACGGGTGGAATTGTAGCCGCTAAAGACCCAACAAGAGGGGGACTTGCAAATACTGTAAATGAATTTAGTGAAAAATCAAAAATTGGGATTATACTCAACGAGGAGGCAATACCAATCCCTAATGGTGTCAGATCCGCTTGTGATATGCTTGGAATCGATCCTCTTGAAATCGGTAATGAGGGAAAGGTTGTTATTGGTGTTGTAAATGAGAAGGCCGAGGATGTTCTTTCTGTTATTAAAAAGCACCCTCTTGGTAAAAATGCGGCAATTATTGGTGAAGCAACAGATACCATGAACGGAGTGGTATTGGACACAGTTGTTGGCGGTAAAAGAATTCTTCATAAACCTATCGGAGATCCTGTTCCAAGAATATGCTGATATATATCTTTAGGCCACAAATTTTTAAATAGTCTACAGGATTACCACAAGCGAAACTAATGAAGTTCATACTACATTGGAGGTAAAATTTTATGGCAAAAGGTCTCCCAAAATCGTTTAAAAAATCATTGTGGGCGTATCATATAAATTCTGGTTCCTGTAATGGATGCGATATCGAAATAATTGCAGCACTTTGTCCCCGTTATGATGTCGAAAGATTTGGTATTAAACTTGTTGGTTCACCACGTCATGCTGATGTACTCTTAATTACGGGTCCTGTGACGCGGCAGATGGTGGACAAAGTAAAGCGAACGTATGAACAAATTCCTGACCCAAAAGCGGTTATTTGTGTTGGTAATTGTGGTAATACTGGCGATGTTTTTTATGAATCATATAATCTAGTTGGCCCCATTGACAACATTATTCCTGTAGATGTATATGTGGTTGGTTGTCCGCCAAGACCAGAAGCAATTATAAACGCAGTTGCAAAAGCTTGGGTTAAGCTTGAAACATTGGAGGCGAAATGATGGCTGGTAAGAAACGACTCACCCCAGAAGAAATTGTAAAATCTTTTAAAGATGAATTTAAAGCAAAAATTAAAAATGCTAGTATTGAAAGACGGACGAAAGGGCCTTCAAAACACGAGTTTGTCCATATTTGGATGAAAGTTGATAAAAGCATTTTTAAAGACTCTGTAAAACATCTCGCAACATTACAAAAGTATCCCCATCTTGCTGTTGCGTCAGGAAATGATCTTGGTAAAACTATAGAACTAATCTATCATTTTTCAATATATTATGGCGTACCTCTGGGTGAGATATCAATAAATATTTCTGTAGAACTACCAAAGTCAAAACCAGAGATCGAAACAATTTGTGATATTATTCCGGGGGCACTCATTACAGAACGTGAAAAACAAGAAATGCTTGGCGTAGTAATAAAAGGAATTCCCGACAGTAGACGTGTCTTTTTAACTGATGATTTTCCTGAGGGAGTATATCCATGGAGAAAAGACGAAACAGGACCACGAAAATTGATTAGAAACCTACATGAGGTGAAAAAATGAAGACAAAACAGACAACAAAAACAACCTATCACATACCAATTGGTCCCATTCATCCGGCACTTAAAGAACCAGTGGCGTTTGAATTTGAAATTGACGGAGAAAGAATTGTTGATGTTGATGTGAGTCTTGGTCATGTTCATAGAACTGTTGAATGGGCAGCTACAAAAAGAAATCCTATCCAGATACTTTACTTGGCAGAGAGGATTTGCGGGATTTGTTCATATTGCCATCCTGCTACATTTTCTCTTGCAGTTGAAAACATTGCAAATATAGAGGTTCCAGAACGTGCAGAATATCTTCGGGTTATACACGCTGAACTTGAGAGGATTTGTTCCCACATCTTATGGGCTGGTGTAGCAGCTCACGAGATCGGTTTTGATTCAGTGCTGTTTTTGACCTGGCAAATACGAGAAAAAGTACTTGATCTCACTGAATATTTAACAGGAAATCGAATTACCAAGGGGATCATTACCATCGGTGGTGTGCGTAGAGACATCACAAAAGAACATCATCCTAAAATCTTTGAAACATTAAATTATCTTAAAGATAATTTTGAAAAGCTTCGCAAGGTTTATTTGGATGATAAAACCTTTAGAATGAGAGCTCAAGGGTGTGGTATTTTAACAAAAGAGGATGCATTAAAATTGTGTGCAGTTGGGCCTACTGCTCGAGGCTCAGGTGTTAAAAAAGATGTCCGTGTTGATCAAGCCTACTTTTCCTTTGCTGACCTTGATATTGAATGTATTACTCCTGATGTACTTACCGGTGAAGTCAATGGTGATGTCTATGATAGAATCATTGTCCGTCTTCTTGAAGTGAAACAGTCAATTGATTTGATAGAGCAGTGTATTGATAAAATACCTGCTGGAGATATTGTCTCTGAACCCAATGTTGCAAAAGTACTGGCAATGCTTAAGAAGGCAGGTGGAGAAGGCATTGGTCGAATGGAGGCACCTCGTGGAGAGGTTATTCATTATGTGAAGCTTATAGAGGGTGAGGAATATCCATTTACTTGGAAGGTTCGTGCTCCAACGTATAATAATATCATGCCGTGGGTTCCGATGCTTAAGGGTGAGCAAATTGCGGACATACCAATAGTTGCTGCATCAACAGATCCTTGTATGTCGTGTACCAACAGAGTTGCAATAGTCGATAGCGGTAAAAAATATGAGTTGAATAAAGAAGAGCTTCATCGACTTAGTGTCGAAAAAACAAGGAGGCTTATGGCATGAAATTTTCAATGCTCCCTCGAGTATTTGTACAGATGTTCAAAAAACCGTTTACCAACAAATTTCCTGCAAAGTATATACCTTCTTCTACCACTAAGTTCTTAAAGGATGTTGGCCGCGGTAAAGCAGAAATTATTCCACCAATAGAAACACCAGATGGTTTTCGTGGAAAGATTGTCTACGATAAAGATAAATGTATTGGATGTAAGCTTTGCATTAAGGTTTGTCCATCTGATGCTATTGAATTTAAACCTGATGAAAAGAAAGTAAAATTCTATCTTGCAAGATGTGTGTTCTGTGCTCAATGTAATGATATCTGTCCAGTTAATTGCCTTAGTATGAGCAATGAATTTTTACTTGCTGGTACTGACAAGTATTCTAAGGATTTGATTGTTGAATAAAATGGTAAAATTTGATGAAACTTATCTTTAAAGGTGTAGTACAAGGAGTGGGCTTTAGACCAACGATTTATCGAGTTGCAAAAGAGTTAGGTTTAAAAGGCTATGTTTTGAATAAAGGTTCCGAGGTAGAAGTAGTAATTGATAGAGACTCAGATGAATTTATCGCTCAAGTAAAAAAACAATTACCTTCAATAGCTAAAATAACTGATGTTTTATTGGAGGAAGATTCTAGAACATTTGATGATTTTAGCATTTTCCACAGTTCCGAGGGGAAAAGACAGTCACTTATTCCAGTTGACATCGGTATTTGCAATGAGTGCCTCTCCGAACTATTTGATTCGAATAATGGGCGGCATCATTTTCCTTTTACGAATTGTACGGTATGTGGTGCCCGTTTCAGCCTCATCAAAGATGTGCCCTATGATAGAGAACGAACATCGATGAATAAATTTACCCTCTGTAAAACATGTAAAAAAGAGTATGAGGATCCACTGAATCGTCGTTATCATGCACAGACAATCTCGTGCCCGAGTTGTGGCCCAACGTATAAATTGTATGATAAAAACCAAAGTGATTTAGGGGAGAAAGATGCGATAAAACGTTTTGCAGAACATATTGATTCAGGTAAGATAGGTGTTATAAAATCATGGGGTGGCATACATATCTGCTGCAAAATTGATGAAATGCAGAGATTTAGGAAATGGTATGGCAGACCACAGAAATCTTTTGCAGTCATGGTAAAAGACATACGGACAGCAGAACAGTATGGTGAAATAACAGATGATGAACGAAAACTATTGCTATCAAATAGAAGACCTGTTGTTCTGGTGAGAAAGAAAAAAGCAGAACAAGTATCTCCTGGCTTAGACACAATCGGTTTGTATCTTCCTTATACTGGTCTGCATTATCTTCTTTTTTCTTTTTTGAATACTGATGCTTTGATTATGACCTCAGCCAATGTTCCAGGTGAACCTATGATGATATCTAATGAGGAGGCGTTCACCTTGGACGCTGATGCTTATCTCCTTCACGATAGGGATATACCAAACAGGATCGACGACTCGGTATTGAGACTGTGGAAAGGAAATACATTCTTCCTGCGTAAATCACGGGGCTTTGTACCAGAACCACTTGACGTATCATATGATAAGCGTGTTTTAAGTGTTGGTGCCGGGGAGAATATCTGTGGTGCTGTTTCTTGCGGGAAAAAGTTGTATGCCACACAATACATCGGTAACTCAAAGTATTATTCAACTTTAGAGTTTTTAGGGGAAAGTCTACAACATTTGATGAAACTTACAATGAAGGAAGAGAAAATTGATGCTATTGTTATGGATTTACATCCTGGATATGATTCAAGAAACGTAGCTCAGCAGTTTGCAAAGGAGTTTTCGGCCCCTTTATTTGAAGTGCAACATCACTGGGCACATGCTGCATCACTTTTGATTGACAATAACATAGGCGAAAGTGTTGTCTTGGCACTTGATGGACTGGGCTATGGTAGTGATGGCACATTTTGGGGCGGGGAAGTACTTGTTTCCAATTTTGAAGATTTTAAGCGAGTTGGACATTTGGAAAACATTCCGCTGCTTGGTGGTGATAAGGCTACGATTGATCCACGAAGACTTGTCTTTGCTATTTTCAGTAGATTCGGCAAAGAAAAATATTTTACTGGAAGTGAAGCCGATATACTAAACAAGATGCTGGGTAAAGCGCCATTATCAAGTAGCCTTGGCAGAGTTATGGATGCACTTTCTTGTTATCTTGGTATTTGTACAAAGAGGACTTACGATGGTGAACCCGCTATGAAACTTGAGAAATATCTTGCAAACGGCAAGGCAAAATATTCTTTTGATGTCGAAGTAAAAAACGGTATCGTTGGTACAACTGATCTTTTTAGACAACTTGAGGAAAAAGTAAAAAAACCCATTACAGAGAAACAACGGGCAGATCTTTCTTACTCTATGATTAAATCAATTATTGACAATCTTACAGATATTGCAATTGAGAATGCGGAGAGTATCGCCATTAAAAACATTGGGATAACTGGGGGAGCATCCTATAACATACCGGTTACAGAAATGGTGGAAAAACGAGTAAAAGAAGCAGGGTTGGTATTAGCTGTTCATAATACTGTTCCTAACGGAGATGGCGGTATATCCATAGGTCAAAATGTTATTGCTGGCCACAGGTTGTCTTCTTAGGCGTTTCTAATTTCCGATTGACAAATCCAAGCGAAAAATCACTCAACATTTAATGTCAAGTGATAAGTCGCCTGGCTGTTTGAGGTTGGAAAGCCGAGAGGCGTTTTCTCTTGTTTCCTTCTTTGTTTTGTCGGGGAAAAACCACGCCGTATATGACATGGGAGGGGAACATTGCCAGAGATGTGATGCAACCACATACAAACTATTATTTTTTACACAGGTCTTCCATATATTTTTTATTCCCCTATTGTACAAATTTACAAGACTAAATGACGTATTTAAAACGTTTCATCAAATTTTTTCACAAAACGATAGAAGTAGTATAGTAATCTTTACTTTTGTGGCATTTCTAAAAATGATTAGGTGATTTTTGTTTTGTTGTAATTTCCAAAGACTATGTTTTACAAGTTGTTACTTCAAATTAGAGAACCCCTCCAAATGATTCGAAATAAGTAACAACTTTTAATAATGAATTATTTATCGGTGAAGTATCATGGGGAAAAATAGAGATTTGATACTTATCTTATCACTTGTAGTAGTTGGAATGTTCATTCCATTTCTTGGTTCAATGATAATAAATTACGGGTTGAATTTAGTAAAAATCGGATCAACATTTGGATATTTTTTACTAATTTTTGCAATTGAACTTGGAGCAGTTTATCTGTATTTTACAATAAGTAATCGGGTGGCTAACAAAAACATCGAGAAATACAAGAAAAAGTAGGATATGTTAGTGTTTTTTCCTTCTTAATCTTTCTTGAGTTTTTTCACTGGCTAACTCTCGAATTGCGTCAGTAGCAATCCATTTGGCTGTTTTTGAATCAATTTTTAAAATCTCCTTTGAAAGTTTTATCATCTTTTTATTGAGAGTTAAATTGCGCTTACCTATATTTCTTAAAGCCCAGTTAACGGCTTTCCTAACATAGTTGCGTCCATCAACTGAGTGTTTTTTAATTAGAGGAATGAATTGTTCAAACTTCTCATCACTGGCTTTTTTGTCATGAACTGATAGACCTGCAATTAATGAGAAGGCACCCCGTTTAATAAACTCTTCATCTCGTTCAGCCCATTCAAAAACCTTCTCCCATGCAAGAGGAGCTAAATCAAAAAGACTAGTGCACGCTTGGTCACAAATATCCCATGAATCGAAATCCTTTGCCCAGGAATCCATTTGTTCTCCTGTAACCTTGGACGGATCATCGATAAAACAAGCTAGTAATCGCGCGTCATGAATACCTGAATCCCATAACTCCAAAGCAAGTTCATGAGCTTTACCAATCTCTTTAGCAATGGGTCTAAGCTTGTAAATTGAAACGCCAAAATTATTCTTGGAGTTAATTCCAAATCTTGCCATACCTTTTACTGCTTCTGGGTCAGATATAGATTTTAGCCGTTTTAGAATTTCTTCGCAGTTCATATCAATGGGGGTATCACAATTCTATAAGATATGACTTACTATTATTACAATCCACCGAACATTTATGGATTGAAAAATAAACGTTTTATAGACTAAACACATCCTCTGTTCCAATGAATTCTCTTCTTCTTCAGGTTATTATTCCTTTTGTTCTCTCAGCAGTTATAATCATTCTAATAACTATCATTGCTGAGCGATATGGGACAAAAACAGGAGGCATCCTTGGTACTATTCCCTCTACAATTATTGTAGCATTTATCTTTATTTCCCTCAATAGGGGTGTATATTTTGCATCTCAATCGGCAGTTGTTGTTCCTGCAGAGATGGGTGTCAATCTTGTTTTTCTATTTATTTTTGCAATATTGTCATATCGCTCCATGTACATTGCTATTACTACTTCACTAACTGTGTGGATATTACTTACGTCACTGCTTTTTGTCCTTAACTTGGAGAATATTTTTGTTTCTATCGCAATATATGCAGCGGCACTTATTTTCACCTTTATGGTACTTGAACGAGTTAAAAAGACACCGTCAATTGGCAGTGTCGCCGTTCATTATACACCTATGAAAATAATCTTTCGTGGTTTGCTTGCAGGTACCGTAATAGCAATAGCTGTTTTTCTGTCAAATATAGGGGTGGTGCTCAGTGGGATTTTTTCCGTATTCCCAGCAATTTTCCTGTCAACAATGTTGATTTCTCTTAGAGAACACGGTCCTAATTTTGCAGACGGCATTGCAAAATCCATGATATTTGGAAGTCAAAGTGTTATGATTTATGCTGTTGCTATCTATTTTTTCTATCCTTTGTATGGTGTTGTCTTGGGTAGCATATTTGCCTTTGGCATATCTATTATTGTTATGATGATTCTTCTGGGACTGCGCAAAAAGATTAAGTAATTTTTTCCAATCAATGTCTAACAAAAATTTCACATCAATAGATAAAATATTTTCCCAATGGTGGATGCATGTCAAATAGTAAAGATCACAAAATTAAAATCAAAAAAAGTATTGACCAAGGTCCTCATTATAATATATGTTGGCGAACTAATTTTCTACTACATAATTCCAGTTTCTGTATGCATTATTTCTGATAGTTTCTCTCGATGTTTCCTGTCCGCCAGTTTCTGAATGTTGCACATCGACGATTATACCTTCCACGTCTCTTACAATAATCTTGCTTTCATCTTCGTTATAATCGGTTGTATATATCTTTCCATCCTTGTAGATCACTCCATGTTCTGTGTTGTATACTGGATTCTTACCTAGTTGTAATTCTGGGTCATAATCCATGATGTCATCTAACCTCTTGAGTTGGTACGCATCTTCTGCCATTCCTATCATTGTTCGATAGACCCGTATTTTATGGGAATCTTTTTCAGAACTGATTTGATTCTTGATAGTAGATATAATTGCTGGGATGTCTTGTGTTTTTATTGCTAGAAGTATTTCCTTCCAAAACCAATTGTATGTCTTGCTCCCCCGTGCATTAACATGCTCGGGAGGTTTGTTAGGATGTAAGATAATTTTTCCCTTGAGAGTTCTATGTTTTTTTCTCCATTCGTTTCTTTGTTTATCAAGTTCTTTTTTTCTATCATTTTTCTTTGACATTATAGAGCCCTTCTTTTGAAGATTTCCTATTATTTGTAATGATTACTCGCCTTATGAAATTTGCCCATTGCCACTTTTCATCTTTTCTTTGTATATCGATATTCTATGCTGCAGCTGCCTTCGATACTCACCATGCATGGTCCAACAGGACTTTCAGGTTTACACTGTGTGCCAAACAAGGGGCATTCCTGTGGCAATAGCAATCCTCTGAGAAGTTCTCCGCAACGGCAACCTTCAGGCTCCTTAAACTCCTTGTTGCTGATTTCCTTTAAATCACTTTCATATTTCCTTCGGGCATCATACACCCCAAACTTGCTACGTAACTCGAGGCTGGACTGGGGAATAACTGGAAACCCTCTCCATTTTTTATCTCCTGATTCAAAGACTTCATCAATCACCTTTTGGGCTTTTACATTACCTTCTTTGTTTACAGCACGAGCATATTCATTTTGAACGTAAGCTTTTCCATGTTCAATTTGCTGGACAAGCATCCATACAGCCATTAGAAGATCTAGCGGTTCAAAACCAGCAACAACTTGGGGGACATGATAATCCTTTGAAATAAATTCATATGGTTCGGTCCCAATGATTGTAGAAACATGACCCGGTTCGATAAGACCATCGATTTTGATTTCACCCATGTCAAGTATAGCTTTTAAAGCAGATGGTATGGTGCGATGACAACATAGGATGGAGAAATTGCTTGGTGGGTTCTTCAGTAAAACTGAGGCAGTAGTTGGAGCAGTTGTCTCAAAACCAACAGCCATAAAAACGATGTCTTTGTCCTTATGCTTTTCAGCAAGATTCACTGCATCTTCTATTCCATATACTGTCCGGACGTCATATCCCTCTGTTTTCATGCTCTGTAATGACTGTGTTTCACCTGGAACATTTATCATATCACCAAATGTTGCAACGATCTTGCCTTTTCGTGCAAGCAGTAGCATCTCCTCAATTTCTTTGGGGGTAGTGACACACACTGGACAGCCAGGTCCCTGCCCAATTTCGATGCCGCATTCTTTGAGTAGAGTGTCCAAACCATGTTTTACCAATGTATCTTGATGTGTCCCGCATACATGCATAAATTTGAGTTTTACATCTAATTTTTTAATCTTTGAGATGATTTCCTCAGCTAATTTTTTATCCTTGAGTGAAAACATTAGCCTTCCTCGTCTGCCGATAACATCTCTCTAAAAAGATCGAGAGTTTCTTGCGCTTCTTTTTCATCAAGTACTTCTATTGCAAAACCTGCATGGACTAAAACATAATCACCAACTTTTACTTCAACAAGAGATATATTGACCTTACGTTTTGTACCGTCTCCGTAATCAACAATGCCATGTTCTTTGTTCTTGTCAATTTCAACTACTTTTCCAGGGATTGCTAAACACACAATTTTGCGATTATATCTTAATGCGTTATAAATTTTCTCTTAAATCAAATAGATAAAACTATAAAGAAAAAGATACATAATCCCTCAAAATTCACTCAGAGGGAGGAATTATGGAAGAATTAGAAAAAACGGGATCTGTCTGTCCTGCATGCTTTCAGGAAGGAAAAATCCAAAAGATAGATGCGCAAATTGTTGAGGAAGATGGAAAAGTATGGATCACCAAGAAATGCAAGAAACATGGTTCTTTCAAGGACATCTATTTTAGCGATGCTGATCTCTATAAAAAGTGGATGAAATATAAGGCTACGGGAACTGCCTCTCCCGATGTTAAAACAAAATTATTCGATTATCCTGTCTTATATGACGAACATAAATCTCAGAGTGTTCTAACAAATCTTTTAATCACAAATAGATGTAATCTACGCTGCAGCTACTGTTTTATGAATGCTGGTGCATCTGGTGTGGTCTATGAACCAACCATAGATCAACTCAGAGAACTAATGGTTCAAGCGAGAAACGAACGACCCATGGGTTCTAAAGCAATTCAGATTACTGGTGGAGAGCCTACTATTAGAGACGATATTTTTGATATTGTCAGAATGGCCAAGGAAGTAGGTTTTTCTCATGTTCAAGTAAATACCAATGGCTTAAAACTTGCCGACAGTGCCGAGTATTGTAAGCGTCTCAAAGAGGAGAAGGTTAACACCATCTACATGAGTTTTGATGGGGTGACAAAGGAGACCAATCCTTGGATAGATCAGTGTAAAAAAGCAATAGAAAACCTTAGAAAGGTAAACTTAAAAGTTGTGTTGGTTCCAGTTTTAATTGGTGGTAAAAATCTTCATGAGGCTGGAAAGATCGTTCGGTTCGCTCTTGATAATATGGACATTGTTAGAGGTTTAAATTTCCAACCAATTTCCTTCTGCGGAAGAGTTACAAAATTAAAAGATGAAAAACGGGATAAACAACGAGTGGACTATGTAATGATGATGGAAGAAATAGAAAAAGAGTTCGATGGGCAGATATCACGGGAAGATTTCTATCCTGTTCCTTTTGTCAACCCTGTTTCAAAACTAATTGAAATGCTTAAAGGAGAAACCCAGGTAGAGTTTACTGCTCATCCTGGCTGCGGTGGTGCAACCTATCTATTTTACGAAAACGGAAAACCAATTCCAGTTACACGCTTTATCGATGTTGAAGGCTTATTGAATCTTATTGATGAAAAAAGCAAAATGACTGGGCCTCTGAAAAAACTTCGAGTTGGTAGTGCATTTCTTAGACATATTAATGACTTTGTTGATGATGAAAAAGCACCGCATGGTTTTGATTTGAGAAAACTCCTGAAAGATGCTGCTCTGGGTGGAAGTTACGATTCACTTCGAGGATTCCACTACAAGAGTCTTTTTATTGGATCAATGTGGTTCCAAGATGCATTTAATCTTAATATCGATCGTCTGCAACGTTGTGTTATCCATTATTCTACACTTGAGGGAATCATACCATTCTGTGCCTATAATGGTCTTGGCTATGGTGACGCGATACGTGAGAAACATTCAATTCCAATTAAAGAGTGGGAGAAAAAAACAGGAAGAACAATGAAAAGCGATCTAAGAAAGGATGTGCCGCTCACATAATTCCTTTAGTTATGTGGATAAAACATACAGTCTGTTTTTTTACATTCTTTATTTAGTTTTGTAAATTCACAATGTATGTCTTTGTCACTTTTCATAGTGAATCCAAAATGCTTACGTAAAAATTTCACTGCCCCAATTATTGCCAGAAACGTATCTCTTTTACAGCACCTGGGGCCACCCAATTCTGCGATGGTAAGTAAATTCTCTGCGGTGATTTGATTACTCAATTTCCACTCTTTTTCAGATAACGGTGTCGCATCTGTGATTAGACTGATAAAAATACCTGTACCAACGGCGGCACCACAGATTCCATGAGATCCACAAAATCCTCCAAGTATTTTTTCAGCTCTATTTCTTGCTTCTTTGATTTTATCTTCTTTTTTTCTGTAGTCTTTTTTCTTGTTATAATATGCTGATAGAAGTACTGCTGGAACGAGGAAATGATGTTCTGGTCCGTGCATTTTTATCTTCGAATTTTTCATTAAAATTAAAGACAACTCTAGCGGATCTTCCAGTTTACTGTTAATGCAAGTCTGTTCTATGAGATCATTTGCTGGTAGACTATGGCACTTGTCACATACGAAATGCCCGTCTATGCATGTTACATCTGATTCATATGTTTCTCGGCAATACAGGCATTGTTGTTTCTTTTTATTCTTCAGATATGTAATTTCTTTGCCACAAATGAGGCAGCCACTTCTATGATCCACGGTTCATTATCTTCTATATGTATATTTAAAGTGTTCCTTGATAGAAAGATGGTGTGTTTATTTTTTTACAGTTTTAATGTAAACTAAAATATTGTTGACAATTATAGAATTTAAAACACTTCTACAGTTATACCATCTAGAGTTGTTTCAAACGATATATCTAAATTTTCGGATTCATAAGCAATTAAAACATTATTTTCTGCCATATTTTCGACATCATC
>Ga0255385_10089_pt1 | contig 12598 bp, 12 predicted proteins | sample ANMaggSeSYBR01G3_FD_182103 | JGI IMG/M metagenome (GOLD analysis project Ga0255385, IMG submission 182103) | Sediment cell enrichment communities from methane seep in Santa Monica Basin, California, United Staets - ANME aggregate JGI... | ecosystem: Environmental > Aquatic > Marine > Cold seeps >...
CTTGGTGGTCAAAAGTGGTCAAATACTTCTTCAAAATCCACTTGCGTAATTTATCATCGGGCAATCCAAAATCAATTCGGAAATCAAATCTTCCGGGTCTGTCCACCAATGCTTTGTCAAGGTGTTGTGGATAATTTGTTGTGGCGATTGTGACGACTCCACTATTGGACTCCACACCTGCTAAACAATTCAAAAATTCACCGAGAAGTGGATGGTCGCCACCCGACTTTTGCCTGTCAAGACCCCCAAGTGTATCAATATCTTCAACAACAATAATCGTAGGTGAAATCTGTCGGGCAATTTCGTATAGTTCCGAAATTTGTCCTCGCTCGGAAATATCATCGGAAGTAATGTAAATAATAGAAGATTCAATTTGATTCATAATGGCTGAACAAGTCAATGTCTTACCCGTTCCCGGTGGGCCTGTGAGCAAACAACCACGACTTGTAGGGAGTTTTTTATCAGCAAAATAATCAATGTGTTTAATGAAATTGACCACATTCTTTTCAAATGATTCTCTTTGCTCGTTGCTCAAAACAACATCATCCCAACCAACATTTTCAATGGTGATGAATTCAAGTTTAGCCGAAACAGCATTGTTTTTCAAGATACCATTTTTCTTACCATAATTTCGGAAGGCATCGTGAAAAGTTTTAATTTGGGTTGAAGGTTCGTGAATAATTTGAACCTCCACATGAAGTCCATCCACAGGGGTCATGTCCACTACGAATTTTGCCCCATCAGTTTTACGACTCAAGAAAAAGGTCGCACGAATAGGCATATTCTCTTGGCCGTGTGGGTATGTGAATTGATGATATTGAAGACCTGTAATTTTGGTTTTACCCATTGTGAATCCAAGTGTTTTCTCAACATTAAATTCTTCTTTAACCCACCCCATAAAATCATAAATGTTAATTGGTGTCCGAATGTCTTCCCAAAACAACCAATCGGAAACGGCATCATCGGGGGAAGATAATTCCATGAACTCAACAAAAGATTCTTCAAGAAGGTTCGGGTCGCCCTCGCTTGCCTTGACTAATTTTGTGTAAAGATTAAGAATTTTATCTTCCGAATAAGGAATGATAATTTCTCCAATAGGCGTTTCAATCTTAAAGTTCTCGGACATAATTAGAGATTGCTTGAGTGGGTATCTAAATGTTGAGAGAGTTCATCGGAGTATTACGCATGACCCCTTTTAATGTTTCGGCAAAATCGGGAAGGATTGCAGAAACGCCATTAGGCAAATCTTCAACAGTAGGTTTTGGATGTTTTTCGTAAAATAAATCCATATTAGACTCTAAAACCTCATTTAACTCCTTACCTTGTTCTGTGGCGAGTTCATTTGCCCCTGTTTGAATTCCACCCGAACAAGTATTTTCTTCACCGATGTAATGAAATCCAACAATCATGTTAAGGACACGATAATGTCGCCGTTCTTCTATGGGTGTCGTTCTTGGGTCGCCAATAATTCGCAACAGTAATTCGGTATCTTCGGCCATAGCCATACGCTCGTCGTAGCCCCCAACGGACTCAAACGCCTCTCGCCTTATGATTGTCCCTGTCGGTGCAGGGGGGTGTCCAAAGAGGTAATAGTAAGCATAATCGGGGTAATTTTCCATGAAAGGCATATCATTTTCCCAATATCCATATAATCCCTTTACCATGAATGGCTCTCCCGAAAATTTGGATTGAACGGGAACATGACAGTCAAGAGGGCAAGACCAAATAGCGACCTTTTGTAAAGAGTTATCAATTTCTTCTTTGACTTCACGAAGGTAGCCATCATACCACCAATCATCGCCGTCAAGAAAGGCAAGATAAGGATTAGAACCTAATGCTACTGCTTGATTCCGTGCGCCACTAACGAGGGGGTGTGCAGGGTCTTGACGGAAGTAATTGAAACCGTATGACTCCACTAAGGCTTGTGCATCGTAGTCTTGATGTTCAACAGGCGTTCCATCACAAACATAGACGGTATAATCATCAAGTGTTTGGTCAAATACCGACTCTAAACAACGAGTTAAAAATGATTTTGAAATCCGATAAATAGGAATGATTACATCAAACATGAATAACCATTGTCCGATTACTCATTTATAACTATCCAATTTAATTCAATGCTCAATCCATTGTCGCTTAATTTGGTTGAGCCTACTTCCTCATTGAAGTCAGCGATGAGCAACACTTTCATGTCATTGTTAGCATCATCAATCAATTCATTAACGGTGTCAAAATCATCTTCCGAAAGGGCTTCTAATTCGGGGTGAAATGGAGAAAATTCAATGTTATCCCAATTGTCTTTGCGCTCTTGGGTAAAGATTACTCTATTGCCGTGAAAAACATTCATGGTTGCCTTAACCGTGTCTTTGTAATCCATCAAGTGAATAATCCGATGGGTTTGACTCCATAGACTTCCTTCGTTCAAACGAGGGTCAGCAAAGTTAGCCATATCCCACATCTTGTAAAACATCATCTTATCAAAGTAAGTATCTGTCAAGAAAACAGGGCCAAATGAAACATCTGCGGTATTACAGAAAAATCCCATGTGTCCGTATGTTGAATCAATGCCGCCTTTGTCCGACCAAATTTCCCAAGCCATGAAGATACCGAAGAGAAACGGGCTAATAAAGGTTTTGATACCGATACTTCGCCTCGTTTCCGTTCAGCCTTACGGCTTTTAGGGCGTAGGTAAGACCTTAAAAGGCACTTCTTCCGTTCCTGTTTAGGCTTCAAGCCATAGCAGGTGCGGCGGATTGTGACTGAATAAGTGTTCGCTTATACCAATCCACATTCCCCGGGTTGATTGAAATTCCCATTTCTAACAACTTGTTAGCGATGAGAGCGTCAGGCCCGTCATAGAGGGTGTATTTCATAAATGCCGACAATGCGTTGGTAGCAACGGATGAACCGAAAGCACTGTTTTGGTAGCAAGTGACCAAAGCATCAAACACTTGACCCGGAAGCACATAGACATCGGGGTAAAGGTTGAAACATGGTTGGAAGTTGGTGCTTCGTGGGTAAGGACTTGCCGCACCCGGAATACCATCGTTTCCAACATTGTCGGGGTCAAGGAAGTAGTCGGTGGTGTTAATGCGAACTTGGATGTAAGCACGGTTTCCGATAACTCCATTACAAGCCCCTGCACTCCCATTTCCACCTGCAATCAATCCACGGTAAGTTGTTCCCTTAGCGACTGTTGCGGAAGGCATGAAAGCGGTTGGTGAAACTGCGACATCTTCAATGACGACGAACTGCGTAGCAGTAGTTTCAGCAGGTTTTGTGATGTTGTTTCCAACGCCACCGATAAAGATTGACACGGAATTACCTGTGTTTGTGTTTGACCACGATGTAGCGGCTGTTCCTGTTTGGCTGTTCCATTCATATACTTGACTTCTCATACTCATAATAATCATCTCCTGTTTTCAATTCATTCCCGAAGGGCGAATCAAGCACTTCCTCCGTTGGTAGCGACAGCCGCAACACGGCTTCTTTGTTGCTGTTCAATCAAGGTTCGCTTATACCAATCAACATTGTTTGGGTTGATGGTCACGCCGAGTTCAAGAAGTTTATTTGCGATGAGGGCATCCGGGCCGTCATACAGGGTGTATTTCACGAAAGCCGCAACAACGGTAGTTTGCGTAGTAGCAACATTCGTGGATTGCAGGGAGTAAAGAATTTGGAAAACTTGACCCGGAAGCACATAAACATCGGGGTAAAGGTCAAAAGACTTCAACAATTGAGTGTAGTCCTCAAGAGTGTCTGCCGCCGCATCGTTGGAAGAACCTCTTGGGTAAGGGGAAGCAAGTCCCGGAACGCCCGCTTGGTCTGTGACATCGGGGTTTTGGAAGTAATCGGTTGTATTGATACGAACCTGCAAAGCACCGCCAAGATAAGCGGAACAAGCGATGTCTTCAATAACGATAAATTGGGTCGCTGTGGTTTCAGCAGGTTTGGTAATGTTGTTTCCAATTCCGCCGATGAAAATATCGTATTCTCGGTTGGTAGGAACTGCAACAGGCACAGCATCAACAGTTCTTCGTAGGCTTGAGGTCTGTCCTGTCGGGGCAAGGTTTGACCATTCATATACTTGGCTTCTCATACTCATAATAAATCACTTCCATTTTGGTTGTATCTTACTGTTGTTTTTTTGACTATCTAAAGGATAGCATACATCTCCAAATTATTGTTAAAAATTAGAGGATATGCTACGCTAAGGAATTAAATATGCGATTTTGTTTGACATCCCGATGGGACATCATTGAAAATCAAACTTCGTCTTCAAGAGAAAGTGGGTCAAATCCTGTAAGGACAGCGACACCAAGTAGTCCGACGACAGTTCCCATAACTCTTGTTAGAGTGATGTCCCCAATCATAGGTAGGGAGAATAGAACACGATTCATAATTCGGAGGTTAGCACCGAGAGCGACACCTGCACCAACGAGAACGAGGGAAGCACCAATAGTTTTCTTGTTTAGCAACATACTTTTAATATCCATACTTAATCACACTCACATACAGTTCTTTAGGCAACAAACACCGCAAACAGTTAGGACAGCACCAACAAGTTGTTGTGCGCCCGCTTCCTTACCGAGAACAGGGATGGTAAAATTAAATGCAGGGAGGAATCCAAGCACCTTTTGTGCGGGTGTTAGTAGCAAATGCAAACCGCCAACGGTTGAAGCAAACGCACATAGCATCTTTCCTTTTTCTGTATTCATCCAATTACACATTTTATCCATCATATTATTCACTTCCATTTTTAATTTCACATAAAGCGGTTAGCCAAGATACAAGAACCGACAACAACGCCGACTCCACCTGCAACCATTCCAATTGACACAGGGCCAACAGACATATTCATCAATCCACTATCCTTTCCAAAGTGGCCGAGTCCGAGTAGTAGCACGGATGCACCGACTACGATTTGGCCTTTTGAGGTTTGGGTCATTGAGCATACTTTCTTAATTTGATTCATCATATTATTCACTTCCGATTTATTGTCCTAAGACACTCCCATGACCTTCTGCACCTGCAACGAAGTTTCCGATGAAACCGCTTTGGTTGCTTTCAGCATACCATTGTGTCACACCATGTCCACTTCCACCTGCGGAGGGCATCTCGTAAGATGGGAGAATATATGTGTCAAAGACATCTTGCATACCGCCACCAAGTTCCTTAGTTTGCGGGAGAATACCTGCTTCCATTGAAACATCGTAAGAAGTCATAGCAGGGGCAGAATCAGCCATTGATGTTCCGCCGACTACATTAGCCATTGAATCATCACCTGTTCGGACACGGTTTCCGCCAACATCTGTGGATGCGGCGAACTTCTTCATATCCATTCGGCGGTTTGTAGCAGTAGCGGAGTTTGTAGTTTCCGAGCCAAACCATTGTGTGACTCCGTGACCCATAGCGGATTCTTGACGAACCGAATCAAGGTTGTTTCCGACCATTTCTTGTGCGATTTCCACTTGTGGAGTTCCTGCGGTCATTTCCTGTTCAATAGTTTCAGCACCGTAGTCTTGAGTAGGTTGGTAAGATGACCTGTCCACTTCAACAGAATCCATAGGTGTGTAATTCTTGAGGTTCATGTCACCATAATAACCACTTTCTGCGGCCATATACTTTGAAACACTTGACGGGAGTAGTCCTGTCATAGCAAGGAGTGAACCTGCACCTGCGAGTGTTGTGACAACACCTGCGGTAGTCCAAATTGAGTTTCCTGTCTTCTTTCCGTATGCACTCATTGAAACACCGACACCAAGAGTGGTAGCCGAAGCGATTTCACGGCCAAATGGGAGAATATCAAATGGAATGCGTGGAAGAATACCAATAGTGACAACACCTGCGGCAATACCACCTACAACCATGTAAGCAACATCCGAAGCACCCTTCTTTGTAGTAAAGGTTTCTTTCATACCTTCAAGAGTTCCCGAACCAATAGCGAGAGTAGGGTCAATGACATTCTTTTTGATAGGGTTTAGGACATCCATGATAGTTCACCTGTTGTGTTATTCTCCTTTGAGTTCTTCCGTTATCTAAAGCCTCTTATTCAAAAGGGGCGATGATTTCCCCCTGTAAAATTGATATTTTGTGCAGGAGTTTGTGTTGGTGGTGCAACGAATTGTTCCACTTTGTTTTGAGAAAGAATTCTTGGGGCAACATATTCCGATGCAAGAATATCTAATGGTTGGTCTTGTTGATAAAGGAAAGAATCGGATTGGAGAGGATTGTCCACCGCCGAAACGATAACTTGGCCGCCCACGAATTCCGAAATTCCCGTATTATCGGTTTTATTGACGCAAATTTCAGTAATTTGTGTTTTCAATTCCATAGGAAGATTCATTTCCTGTATTGTAGTTAGGAATCTGTGCATAGAATTTGCACCTGCCTTTGAAACAAGTGGAGTGGCTTCGGTATCATCACTACCTGTCAATCGTGACCAAAAACCACTAAGACCACTTTTAACAGTCATGCGATTCAAAGCCCATGTTTGAGAAGATTGGTCGTAAGATACAGAATAGCCACTTCCTAATGTTTGTGAAAAAGAAGTAGGGTTGGGTGCATTTGGTGGCCCTGTCGGGGGTCGCACATACGCTGAAACAGGATTTGGAATGTAAGTCATCAATGGTTCGCCCATGAGTGCATTGTATTCATCTTCGGTTTCATAAAAAGCATTCAAACGATAGTGTCCGTCGCCAAGATTAGAAGCAACGCCGTGCATAGCGGAATCCATAGGACTACGCTTGACAACATTTTGAAGTGCTAAATCCAAATCCATGATTATACCTTATCCCTTCTGTTATCTAAAAACAATGGTAAAAGTGATACCAATAAAACCGAACCTACAAATTGGAATGCAGGGAATTTAGATTCATTTTCAGCACCTAAGTTAATCGGCAAACATTCATAACAAAATGAACCTTCTTGAACAACAGTAGTCGCAGGTTTTTCACATGACTTACACTTTCTTTCTTCGGCTGATTTAGAAACATTTAGACTTCCTTTTAATCCAAAACGAGATTTGTAATCATCAAAAGAGGCTTTTAGACTTGGCTTGTTCCACAGAATCCAACGAGATAATGCACCTGCGGTTGTCGGGTCTTTCCAATCCTCCTTCGTGCTTGTGGTTGTTCCGCCACCGTGTCGTTCAAGGTATCGTTCCATCCTTTCCTTATCGCCATGCTTGGTGTAATCGCTTGCGCCTCTTTGTCCAAAGTGCGTAGTTTTCATTTTCTTACCTTCGGAATCTTCAAAAACAGCCATTAACTTCTTTTCGGAATTGGAAGAACGGGAGATTTCAACAGAAGACGGTTTTTTAGAAGATTCAGCCCGATATTTCTTGGTTTTCTTAGGTTTGACAAAAATTGTGAGCCACATGGTTATTTGCTCTTTCCAATCATTTGCCCCCTCTAAGCGCAATATAATGTCATAATTATCATTTTTTAATACCTCTTGAAAATCTTTTATTTCTTTTAACGAATGACTTGTCGGTTCTGTATAATAATCTTCATCTCTTTCGGGGAACATATTTTCATTGAAACTTAGTGAAGTGGTTCTCCGAGTAATTCCCAATGTTTTCAAATAATATCCCTCCCTCTCCCTTCCCGCTTTATCGGCTAAAAATCGCTCATAAACATTGTTGTAATCATCTCGCATTGTTTTCATATTAAAATTGCGCCATATCTTCTTCATAATCTCATTTATTACTGAATCCATCTGTTCATAACTAACTGTTTCAGCACGATATTTGGCTACTTTATCGGCAATCTTTTTAGGTTGGTCGCTAAATTGCTTTCCCTTTTTGGAATCTTTACGCTTTTTATCACTTGTTTTCTTGTATTCTTTATCAGTTAGGGCGTTGATAGCCTTTGCAGGTAAATATCGCTCACCTGTCTTACTTGACTTCTTACCACTCTTGGTTTTCCAATCTTGGTCGCCCCACTTTTTGAGAGATTTTTGAGATTTTGTCCGTTTAGAGGATTTATACGGCTTTTTACCCTTCCCGGACATCGCTTTCTCGTAATCTTCGGTTAATGATTGGGCTTTCCGAGCAGACCATTGACCTGCCTTCGTTCCATCTTGGGCTTTAGCAATAATCCTCTTGAAAATACGGTTTCGGACTTTCGCCCCATCTTTTCCATAGGTCTTCTCATATTTCTTGAGTCGGGATTCCTCTTTTGAATCGGCTTCAAAAGTTTCAGCATTAAAAATTGAAGGATTAAGGGCTACAAATTCTTCAAATTTATCAGTATGTTTAATGCGACCTAACCTTTCGTCTTCTTTTTCTTCAATCATTTCAATAGGGCTATAAATTGCATCCCCATCTTTCCAACCATCAAATTTTTCTATCGTTATCATGTTTGCATCTCTCAAAGAAGCAAGCAATTTTCTAAATTCGGGGCGACGGCGAGTAATTCCATCATATTTTGATTTATCCATAATCCATTGAAAACGGGTTGGTTGTAATTCTATTTCATCCCAACCCCTGTCATTAAACGCTTTGTTAAGTATTTTTAGGAGTGATTTTTGGTTTTCGCTCGGAGTGAATGTAGGTTTTGGAACTTCCACGACTTCCTCAATTATTTCCTCATCTCTTAAAGAATCGGGTAAATAGTCATCGTCATCATCGGATTCATAACCGTAAGAACCTGTATTCAATAACTCAAATTGGGTATCACTTGGAATAGTGGCTTCAATGTTGCTAACACCTTTCTTTACCAATGGGTCAAACACAATTTTCCATTCATCATCGGACAATTCCTCCTTTGACACCAACACGAACTCGGTGAACGGGGGTTTGAACCAATTTTCGGGGAACTTAAATTCCACACCAACTCCTAATTGTGATATGGTTATTGAAATAATCTCACTTCCATTTAGTCAAGATTCCTAATCCGACACCAATGGATGCAATAAAAGCCGCAGGGATAGCATAAGATTTTGCAGTTTCCTTCCAATTTTCGGATTCCATCTCGTTTTCTGCGGCTTTTGCTTCTTCGGCGGCCATTTCTTCCTTAATTTCGGCAATCAAATCACTACGGAATGTGTCGGCTTGACTTTCGGCTTGCTTGACCTTTTCAATTAAAGAAGTGATACCTTCGGATTCAATCTCAATAACAAGAGGTTGTAAATCAGCAACGGAGGCTCTTTCCACCTTCTTTAGTGCTTCCGTGTGTTCCTCACCTGCGTAGTTCATGCGTGACCATGTAGCACCCGCAACGGCGGCATAAGTAGGCTTAACATCGTAGCCCGATGCCTTAAAATTAGAAACGATACGAGCGACGGCCACTTCCCCTGCTTCGGACTCGGATTGGAACAACCATTCTTCGTAATCAGCAAGTTTCATAGAAGATACATCACGGAAGTCTTCGGAATGGGCTTCCATGAACGATTCAAGAGGGTCGGGGGTATTATCCATAAATTGATTTGTAGGAGTTTCCATTGGGCCACTTTGACCGACAGGTTCAACAGGGGGATTAGGTGGTAGTGGTTCACCAACATTTTCGGAAGCCAAGTTATCAGTTTGAGCATTCAAAGTATTATCGCCCATAACTTCGGTAAGGTTTTCGTGGATAGTAGCAACCTCTTCCATAGGAACGGGTTCGCCATCGCCATAATCGGTGGCCTCGCCTTCGCCCATGATACTTTGAAAGTCGGACATAGTATCAATTTATCCTTCCCGTTATCTAAAGACAACGAATCATACAAATCTTTCTTGAGGATAGGAAGCCATACCCATTTCAGCCATGTAAGATTCATAGCCGTCAAAAGTAAATTCATCATTTTCGGCTTTCATCATTCCTTCGGGATTGTTGAAATCGTCATATTCCTCTTGCTCGGCAGAAGAAATTTTCCTTCCATAATCACTATTTAATTTTTGCATAGCATTAAGAATTCCTTCCACATCATCTTTATCCTTAGCCCCGACTATTTGAGTGATTGTGACAGAACCTTGACTACGAGATGCGCCATCGCTTGATACTGAAAACATACCATCTGCGGAGTAAGTGTCGCCTATTTGAAATGTTTCAGTAATAGAGATGGGTAAAATACCTCTTTTGATGTGGCCTTCAATCGTTATCTTTTGTGAATCGCCACTTATTTTTGTGGGTTTGAATCCACTCCGAGGACTCAACTGACCTACACCATACCACAAACCAAACGGAGAGTATTCGCTTAAGTCTTTAATGTTGCTTTGTTTGACAACCTCAACAGCATCTTTGTCTTCGGGGTCAAAATAGCGTTGAGATGAGTCCGTTAAAATAAAAACCATTTCATATTCAGCCATGATTAAACCCTCCGAACACGCTTCATAGCACCCGACGACCTATCTATGACTACTGCTTCCGTGTCCGAAGTTTGACTAACGGTATTTTCAATAGCCCACTGTGCAAGGGACATAGAAGTTTGACCGTCAGTATAATTTGCATTCACTTGGTCGGAAAGTGGGCCACCTACTGCACCCGCAATTCCTAATGAATTTGGAACAGCAGAACGAGAGCCTGTGTGACTTGAACCAATGTCGCCACTTCCGGGAACGAAAGAAGGGGTCTGTCCGAGAACACCGATGTTAAACATTTTGTCATAAACCGATGGCGGAGTATTTGCATTTCCTGTATAACCACTCATTGATTGAGGGATGAATGGCTTAACCGCAGGGTCAAGAGAAACAACAGTAGTTTCCTTCAATACTCGCACATCAAAATCAGGATTTTCTTCACCTGTTGTGCTATTGTAAGGGGATTGACCGGGTGCTTGGGACTCTTTAATACTTTCGGAGGCTTGAACCATAGCCATTTCGGGTTCAAGATACATTTCATCACGGTTTAAGGCAATATCAGTATGTGCGCCAATCCCGGGGTCGCTGTATTCAACATATCTTTCAGTAGGCAAAGCGGCGAAACGACTACCCATAAAAGAACCATCAAGAACTTGAGGGATTACATCAACCGAATATCCTGTGGATTCAACAATCATCTCTTCGTATTGAGCAGGGTCAAGATTACCTGTGTTGGGGTTTTCAATCAGTTCGGGAGTTTCCGCCATTTTTTCTTCCTTTTTGGTCTTGCGGGACAAGAAATCCATCATAGGTTGATAAGCAAAAATAGCACCTGCGATACCAAGAGCCATCGGCAAGATAGAAGACTTTTTCTTGTTTTCGGAGTAGTAAAAATCCTCTTCTTCCATTTCGGGAGTATCTTCATCACCCAAAATGCCTTCATAAACAACATCTCCATCTCCGTCTGTAATTTCAACGGAAACATCTTCCAAATCTTCATCATCCACTTGGATAATTCCGACACCATCTCCGAATCGGTTGGTAATTGAGGCTACGCCCTCGGTTAATTCTTCCATTTCAGCATAGTATTCTTCCGCCGAAATTCCATTGACGGTTTCAGCCCTAACTTCAAGGTTTTGGTGTCCCGAATAATTCAAAGAGGCTTCGTCAAAATCACCGTGAATAGCACTACTTGTGGTTAATTCGCTTGTAGTGAAGCCCTCAAGTCCTGTATTTTGTCCGATACCAAACAAACTACCTGCACCTGCATACGGGGCTTCATAGGTTTTGAAGTCTTGATATTCACTCAAACCAACACGATAGGCCATAGGGTCGCCACGCTTGAGCAATTCCGAAGGTGGGTGCTTTGAAGCGAGCCATTCTATGCCTAATGCTTCGTCTATTAAACTGTCATACATTTCCTTGAGAACTCTTTCTCCGTAAGGAGTTAGGTTTTCGTCTTCGTCAAACATCTTGGAGTTTTCCGTATAACCGCTTTGAATATCGGCTAAAAGGGATGATTCGTAATCGTTCATGCCGACTTCGTAATCAATTGGATAGGCTTTTTCAAACAAATGTGAAGGATTGTCTTTGTAAAGAACGAGAGCATCTTCTTCTAACTCATCAAGGTAGTCGTCATAGTCCGAATCTTCGGCTTCAAAGGTTTCGGCATTTTTCGCCATCATACCTTCAACATTTCGTGAACAGTAGTGATGCAATTGTTCCATTTTTAATCGCATATACTCTCCGTCATAGCCAAACTCTTTCTTGATACGGTTAAATTCTTTGCGGTAATCATCATAGGTTTTGACATGGGAAAAATCCTTGTCAAAGGTTTCAGCACCAAAGGATTCTTTCAATTCGTAGTAGCGGCCTTGTTCGTCATCTTTTAACATTTCAATAAGGGCGACATCATCGTATGTTTCAACATATTCTTGAAGGGCATTCGGGTCATTATAGTCTAAATCCTCTTCCTTACAAAAGTCCTTAAAATCCCTATCATCGTAAGCAACAAATTGTTTTAATGCTACTTTACCCTTAGTAAGTAAATCCATCATTGCTTTCTCTTCGGATTCAGCACCAAAATAATCATTGTTTTGAACCCATGAAAAGTTAGCGGCGGAGTTATCCATGTAGCCACCATAGGTAGGGAGTGGATTTTCCGCAGGTTGTGGGTATGCCCCCATCAATTTTGCGAATTCAGCCGGACTCATATTGTCACCCTGCGTAGCATCGCTATCAGTCATAACAATCCTTTGTCCATTCTGTTATCTAAAGACGGCGTTTAAGAATCCCGTAGTAAGGTTCATATCCGTC
>Ga0255385_10042_pt1 | contig 12540 bp, 11 predicted proteins | sample ANMaggSeSYBR01G3_FD_182103 | JGI IMG/M metagenome (GOLD analysis project Ga0255385, IMG submission 182103) | Sediment cell enrichment communities from methane seep in Santa Monica Basin, California, United Staets - ANME aggregate JGI... | ecosystem: Environmental > Aquatic > Marine > Cold seeps >...
TTCAATTAATGATTTTCTCTTTTCAGTAGTATCAATTAATAAATACTGATGGTCAGAGTTATTAATTGTTTTTAATTGTTCAGATACCTGATCCTCACTTTCAGTCCCTGCAAATAAACTACCCTGAACGCCCTCTGACCTAACTTCCTCATCTCCTTCTTTTAAAGAAACATCCGTAAAAAAACGTTTGGCAAAATTTCTGAATTCCAGCTCATCAAATAATTCCTTTAAAGCCTGCTTATTGGGTTCGGAAACTTGTAATTCTTCTTCTTTGAAATCAATGGGAACATCAAGAATGATAGTGGCAAGCTTTTTTGATTGTAATCCCTGGTCTGTATAATTCTCCACATTTTCTTTCATTTTTCCTTTCAGCTTACCTGTATTTTTTAGCAGCTCTTCCATGCTTCCATATTCAGCAATCAATTCTTTCGCCCGTTTTTCCCCAATGCCAGGTATTCCAGGGATATTATCAGAAGCATCGCCCCAAAGGCCTAAAATATCAATGACCTGCTCAGGCCGCTTAATCCCAAACTTTTCACATACTTCCTTTACACCCATAACCTCAGCCTTATTTCCCATTCTTGCAGGTTTATAAATGAAGGTTTTATCAGAAACCAACTGGCCAAAATCTTTATCAGGGGTCATCATATATGTTTCAAAATTATCTTCTTCTGCCTGTTTGGCCAGTGTTCCAATTACATCATCTGCTTCATAGCCATCCACATAAAGAATCGGGATATTAAATCCTTCCAATAATTGTTTTATATAAGGGATTGATGCAGCAAGATCCTCCGGCATTTTCTCACGGGTGGCTTTGTATTCCAAAAATTCCTCGTGCCTAACGGTAGGCGCCATGGTATCGAATGCGACACCGATATGGGTTGGTTTTTCATTTTTCAAAATATCGAAAAGTGTATTTGCAAAACCAAGGATAGCAGAAGTATTGAGTCCTTTTGAATTTATTCGCGGGTTTTTGCTAAAAGCAAAATAGGCCCTGTAAATAAGGGCCATGGCATCGAGCAAGAAGAGTTTTTTTGTTTCAGGCATGATTTTCATTTAAAGAAAACAAAAATAGGTAAAAGAAAAATTACCAAGCTCAATTCTCTCCACCACATTTGCTTACGCGTAAAGACATGAGGCAGACGCGGAAATAAACCTGTGGATAAGTTCAGTGAGTCAGGTGGAAACACCTGACTGCACTTAAACAGATCCGGCGGCCGGGTCGATAATGCTTCTTCCATTGACAAACATGTTGACAGGAGTTGATTTTTTTCGCCGGAAACATTAAATATAGATAAACTTTTGTACTTTTATGTGAAATTTTATTTAAAGAGTTAAAATTAGTATGCTTAAATTCCTCAACAAACCATATCCGTTTAATGATGATTTAAAACACAACACCAAGATCATTTTTTTCATCAGTCTGGGGGTGTTTGTATTTTTATTTTTATTTCAACCTCTTCAGATCGATGCATTGGCAACGCGGGAAAAATATTTTCTTGTCATTGGTTTGGGGATTGTAACTTTTCTTTCATTAAGCCTCAATCTCTTAATCCTTCCCAGCCTTTTTCCAAGAATTTTAAAAGGAACTTCATGGAATGTTAAAAAAGAAATTTTTTGGGACTTATGGATTCTTTTTACTGTTAGTGTTGGCTATTTTCTTTATTACAAAGCTCTTGGAATAATGGAGTTCGGGTTCAACATGATCATTACATTAATCCTGATAGCCATTGTTCCCACATCTGTATTAATTGTCCTTAACCGCCACCGCTTATTACGATCACACCTAAGATTGGCAAATGAACTCAACATTAAGCTAAAAGAATATAAATCATCCCCTGACAAGCTTGTGCATTTTGTTTCTGATTATCAGAAAGACAATCTTTCCATCAAAGCAAGTTTGATCGTTTTTGTCCGGTCAGCAAATAATTATATCGAAGTGTTTTGGAAAGAAGATCAGGAGGTTAAAAGCCAGATGGTCAGGTGCAGCCTCATCAAAGCTGAAGAGGTACTGAAAGACGAAAAGTTTATTTTCAAATGCCACAGGTCGTATATGGCTAATATCAACTACATTGATAAAATTGAAGGAAGTTCACAAGGTTATCGCCTGTATTTTGAAAAAATTGATTTTCCAATACCCGTATCGAAAAATTATGCAACCAGACTAAAAGAACTTATCTAATATTCACCATATAATAATTTATTGGCACCTGTATTCGGTATTTTCGTCCCTAAAAAACTATTTTATAACTATTACAGACCCTTTTATCCCTTTTATAATATTAAGAAGCTTCTCCATCCTAATTTTGTCGTTTCTATTAGTAGTTATAAAAATGTTCCGTTGAATGATAAACAAAAGGATAAACAAGTTGTTACAAATAAAATCCCGGGAAAAATCACACGGATCTAAATAAAATTCAATATGCAATCATTAAACATCGGAGACCTCAGTGTAAAACTGCCCATAGTGCAGGGAGGAATGGGAGTAGCTGTTTCATTATCGGGGCTGGCATCGGCTGTAGCCAATGAAGGAGGTATTGGGGTGATATCGTCAGCAGCAATCGGAATGACCGATCCGGGCTATATGAAAAACTTCCATGAAGCTAATAAACGTGCCCTGCGAAAAGAGATCAGAGAAGCAAAAAGCAAGACCAATGGCGTATTGGGTGTAAACATAATGATGGCATTGACAGATCATGAAGAACTGATCCGGGTTACGATAGAAGAAAAGATTGATATCATATTTATAGGTGCCGGATTGCCTCTTAAAATCCCTGCTATTATCGCTAAAGCAGGACTCAATGGTCACCATACCAAACTTGTTCCTAAAGTATCTTCGGCAAAAGCAGCTAACCTGATATTCCGTTACTGGGCATCCAGGTATAATTTTGTACCTGATGCCGTTGTGGTGGAAGGACCTATGGCAGGTGGACATCTTGGATTTAAAAAAGAAAACCTTGAAGGGAATATGATTCCGCTTCACATACTTGTGGAAGAAACGGTGAAGGCAATTCGCCCGTTTGAAAAGACATTTGAGAAGACAATACCGGTGATAGCCGGAGGAGGGCTACATTCCGGTAAAGATGTTTATGACATTATGCAGGCGGGAGCAAAGGGGGTTAAGATTGGAACCCGCTTTGTGACCACGCACGAATGCGATGCTTCACTCGAATATAAAGAAAGTTACCTTGCAGCAGAAAAGGAGGATATTGTAATCATCGACAGCCCGGTGGGTTTGCCGGGAAGGGTTGTGAAAAATAAATTTGTTCAACAGATCATGAACGGGGAAACCAAACCATTTAAATGTCCATGGAAATGCCTTGCCTCATGCAATTTCAGGGAGGCTCCATACTGCATTGCACAGGCATTGTTTAATTCCGCAAGAGGCAATATGGACGAAGGTTTTGCCTTTGCAGGATCCAATGCTTATATGGCTACTGAAATCAATTCTGTATCGGATGTAATTACCGATCTGGTGGCTGGATATAACCGTGAATCTTTTCTTCGACAACTGTCGGTTACTCGTCGTGTTAAAGCACATGTACAGCGCCGTGTGGCCGTGTAACGGAGCCGGTTATTGGTTAACAGTAATCTTCGAACTTTTAGTGCGTCAGGTGGAAACACCTGACCACACTTAAAATAGAAGCAAAAGCTACAGTTGGCAATGGAGACTACGTTGAGTTTAGGTCAATATATCCACCCTATTCATAAATGAGGAGGATTGGTACAACTTATCTGATCTCCCCCAATCGCACATTCCATATCTTCAGCGAATCCGTTCCAAATACCTTACCTTCCTTTACCACGTAAAAATCGGTGCTTCTTCTGATTGATTTAATAATTTGTTCAGGGATAGCAGGATCGGCGAAATCTTGTGAAAACCTGAGAACCCCGGAATAAGTTGTGTTGTCGATCCTCTGAAGCGGTTCATGAATGTATATGGAGTCAAATGTAAAGGGTAGATGTGGTAATTTGTTTTCCAATCCCATAATAATTATCGTGTGAACTTCTAATTTTTTTACTGGCTCTCCCTCTTCCACAATAAGTCGTAACGCTACATTTTCTGACAAAAACGTACTTTTTATCATCTCACTCGCTTTTGTTCTGAAGGGCATATCAAGCGAAGTATCTACCATAATATGGAGGTAATCGGCTAAGTCGGATAGTTTTTGTTTTGCTGTTGTCTCATAAGCGAATAGGGAAGTTTGAGTCAAATAATCCGTTTCAAATTCTGTGCGTATGTCATTCTTTGTAGCAGTCAGGATGGCCTCTTCACGATTCGCTGTTTCCTGTTCATCTTCACACGATGGTGCGCAAAGAACAAACAGGACAAATATAATTGTTGATATTTTAAAAACTTTAATCATCTATTATTTCTCGTTAATCCTAAATCTGAGAACCATAATTTTATCATTTTTGTATTTCGTGTCTAATACTTCAATATGCTTCAGGCTGCCGGTTGGCATGGTCAACTTATCGATAAATTCATCCTTGTTATACAATTCCATTCCTGGTGCATTTATATCATTAAGTACCTGGTAAATCATAGCCCCGTTGTCAATTATCTTACCAAGGTAGGTTCTTCGTTTTTGCCAATCATCCACATTCATCTCCGAAAAGTAATGGATGATAAGGGCGTAATCGTTGGGTTGAAGGCTGATCTTTTGATCCCTTTCAAAAGTTTTCAGAATGCGCGTAATGGTATCGCTTTTATAATAGGGAGCGTTGATGACCATTTTAATAACACTTTCACCTGTTTTTAAAACAAAACTTCCTGTTGTACCGCTTAAATAATTCACAGGAGATTCTTCTTCAGATAAAATTTTAATCTCTATCTGGCAGCCTGTAATGGTTTCCCTTGTATGTGCATCGTAAAAACTGAACCTATACTCACGAATACTGAAAAGTTTAAATAAGAGAAACAGGATAGCCATCACACCGATTACAAGGAGAGGTACAACTATAAAAAACCGGTTTGCTTTTGCAACGGATTTGCCCTGGGCTACCTGGTCACTATTTTTAAAAACAAAATCATCCCAATTGGCAAATCCCGCATATTTGCTTAAAAGATTTAAAACATCAATCCTTGGCAGCGACTTGTTTTCCGATTTGATATGATTGTAAAACCATTTTTCGCTGATGTGTGCATTTGCTTTTATTAATAGATCTTCCTGGAAATCTGTGATCTCTTGCCCCTTCCATTCTGAAATTGAAGGATTGATGCCTGGATATGACTGCTGCATGTTGGCCACGATATTTTGCTTCAGCAACTCAAAATGATATTTATTGTCGTTGTGCAAAATTGGTTAATTATTTAAGTTTTTGATAGTAAAATGCTTGCAAAACATTTTACAAATGATTTACAAGTGAAATTCAAAACCACTGAAAGCTTCCGGTTTAATTTTGCCTCACATCTAATTGATAACAAATATAATGAATTCTAAAATGATTAACCCTACTAATGCTAAAAGAAAAAATTTCAAAGAAAAAATCAAATTGCAACTATTGGTATAAAATGGAATTAACCTTATTATAAAACTTTCAAAACAAACTACCTATGAAAACGAAAAACTGCCTAATTATTTGTGCTCTGATAATATCTTACGGTATGGCATCCTGTATGGGAGAGCAATCAAAAGAAAAAGTATTTGAAGCTTATGAATTAAGAATAAATGGACAGGCCGATTCGGCCAGGATAATCCTTGAACAGGTATTGTCGACGGATTCCACTAATGCCCTGGCCTGGTTTGAATTATGCAGGAGCACCCAACATATGGGAATGGCCAATCCCAGAGCCATTAAGGAAACATTGGATGTGGCTTTGAATTGCATTAACCTGGCTGTAGAAAATGACCCGGATAATGCCTGGTACCTTTCGTATAAAGGCGGTATTGAAACCCTGCACTTTTATATGGCTATGCAAATGGGAAACGAAAATGCAGCAGAATATCTTGAAAAACTTGAGAAAACTTACAAATCGGTTTTTCAAATAGACCCGTCCTATTACGAAAACAAATTAACCCTGGTTGAGTTTTTTGGCGGATTGCCAGCTGACATGGGGGGCGATCCTGAAAAAGCAGAAAAATACGCCGTCGAACTTGAAGAAGCAGATTTGGTGGCCGGTGCAAAAGCACGGGAATTACTAATGCCTGAAGATGCCGATTATGAAACATTCTGGAAAAAAATTGTAGAAAAGGAGCCAGGAAACGCGGATGCGAATCAGGCATTAGGCCGGGTATATTTGTTTATGGAAAATATTGATGAAGCAAAAAATTATTATCAAAAAGCCATCGATCTTGATCCGTCAAAAAATGCCCTTTACTTAGACCTGGGCAGGTATTATATGATGATGGCCATGCAAAACCCTGCTTTAATCGACTCTGTAGCACCTTTTATCGAGGTACAGTTTAACAAATTTCTTAACTTTACCCCAGAACCAATTAACCCGATGAAAGCATGGGCATATGGCACACTATCTATGATAAACCATCGTGCCGGAAATAAAGAACTTGCAGAAAAGTATAAGGGAATGGCTAAGGAACTGGATCCATTTTATTCGCGTGCATCTGCAAAACCCGGTAGGGCGATTTACAGTCCGCCGGATGTTGTTATACACGATCAGGGTTATTATCTTTCACCATTTTGAAAAACATCTTCCTGGTTTCGGCCGGGAACTTTAAATAATCTGTTATGAAAAAATCTATCAAAGTATTTCATTGGTTACCGCGAATTATCTGCATTCTCGCTATTCTTTTTGTCAGTTTATTCGCAGCCGATGCTTTTACGCCTGAACTAACCATCTGGCAACAGATTGGTGCTTTCCTCATCCATCTCATTCCATCTTTTATTTTAGTCGCCTTACTTGTCGTTGCATGGAAATGGGAATATATTGGAGGAATAATTTTTACGATAATTGGTCTTGGACTGAGCCCATTTGTTTTTGTGCATAATTATAAAATGAACCATTCTGTTTGGATGAGCCTCGGTATCATTCTGGCCATCACTATTCCATTTGTTATTGTGGGAGTTCTTTTTATTTGGAGTCATAAAATGAAGAAAAGGAGTATTCCAAAAGATTGATATTTAAAGCTAATATGAAATGAAAACAGCTAACTTCAAAATTAAAAAACATTTAAGGAAAATGGATATTGGATACCTTAAAACTAAAATTATGTTTTTTTTATTTTTGATATTATTCATATTTGCATTTTCCCTGTATGGACAATCCCAGGATCAGATAGAGGATATTCATACTGCAGTGGATGAGGAAGACAATTCCCTGTTCACTCAAGATAAAACCTGGCGAGGTGCAGATGGTGCAGCCACAATCGATTTGGGGAATGGAAAAATACTTTGGCTATTCAGTGATACTTTTATTGATGCTCAGGCTACCGGAAAGCGCAATAATTCAAGAATGATCCGTAATAGCATAGCAATTCAGGAAGGTTATGGCCTGAAAGGAGCGAATATTACTTTTTATCATAAAGGAACCCGGGAAAAACCAGCGTCATTTTTTGAGCTACCTGGTAAAACCTGGTTTTGGACAGGACATGGAACACTCATCAATGATAAGCTGATCTTATTTCTATTTGAAGAAAAAAGCACTAAAACTGGCATTGGGTTCGAAGCTATTGGATGGTACGTGGCTATCATTGATAATCCTTATGAAGATCCCCTGAATTGGAATATCATGTATGTAAAAGGAATAGAAACTTTTGGGGTTATTGTTGGTTCTTCTGCTGTTTTAAAAGACACGGATTTTATTTATGCCTATGGTGTAACTGAACCTGCTACTCATGAGACCTATCTATTGAGAATGCCTATTGATAAATTAATTAAAGGTGATATCACTGAGTTGGAGTGGTGGATAGAAGGCGATTGGAAAGTAAGAAATACAGAATCCCCTGTTCCTTCACCCCTGTTTATAGGTCAGACTGAATTTTCTGTTCATTTTCAGCAAGACCTTAAAAAGTATATTCAAATTCAAACCTCCGGGATGGGGCATGCTTCGATAGGATACAGGCTTGCTGAAAGACCTGAAGGCCCCTGGTCTGAGCTTGTCATTTTTTATAAACCGCACCTGAAAAGCCAAAAGGACTTTATATACTCAGCAAATGCACATCCCGAAATTACGGCTGATGGAATTTTGATTACATACAATATTAATAATTCAGATTTTGGCGAATTAGTTAGAAATGAAGATATCTATTTCCCAAAACTCATTAGAATGAAAATTACAAAATGAAATTGAGTATATTTGGTAAAAATTGTCTGAAAAATTATAGTTTGGAATTGTAAATAATAATCAAAAACGCCCGCCTGAACGGAGCGGGCAGGGAGGAAAAAAATTATGATTGAACATGTTCATAAGCACATTACATCGGAGCTACAGCAAAACACCCGCACCGATATTATTTTTATTCTAACGGCTATCCTTCTTAACCTGATCACCCTGGCTGTAAACTCCGGTATGTCAGAAAAATCACGAACAGACAGCGCTTCTCTCATTGTCATGTTTGTTTTTGTTTGTCTCATTGTACTGGTAAACCTGGTTGTGGTCTTTGGATTAATAAAAGGAAAACAAACCAGGGAAAAACTATTGAAAGGTTTGATTCAGATGTACAAAGACAAGGATGTTGACAAATATTACGATTTGACCCTCATGGGAAACTACAATGTAAGGTACAACCTGTTTATTATGGTAGTAGTCACAACCGGCGTTATTGCAACGATTGTACCTTTTATTTTGAGATAAACCGGGAGAATGACAGGATGGCTGTTAGCTTACTATTAAACAGTTTAGTGCGCCAGATGGAAACACCTGACTACACTTAAATCACGTCTTCGAGACACGGTCTTCCTTTGCTATCGCCCCGGAATCCCGCCCTCAGACTGACCACGTTTGTAAACGGTTAACTGCGAACAGTGACCCATTCGGATTATAACGGGATCCATGAAGTTCCATTGTAATAATACAATTGTTTGCTGGTATCATCATAGTAGATCATACCTTCTTCGGCCGGGCTGGGAGCAGATGACCTCGGAGCAAGTTTTAGCACATCATTAATAGTTACTTTTCCATTGTCGAATTCTCCATATATTAAAGGGGTGCCGGTTACATTATTATTGGAGATATAAAGCTTGTTAGAACCGGTTTCACTAAATCCTGCATAATAGCCAATGAATACATTATTGTTTCCAGTATTGGAACCTGTACCATATCCAATATAAACATTATTACTGCCTTGATTCCACATTCCAGCTAATGTTCCAATATAAGTATTATACTCTCCCGAAGTATTCAATCCACCTGCTGCAGCACCCACAAAACAATTTTCCTTTCCATCTAAATTGACATATCCAGCATTAGTTCCAATAAATGTATTACCTCCGCCATTTTCATTCGCTAATCCAGCTTCTCGACCAATAAAAGTATTTGAACCTGCAATATTATTTAAACCAGCGTGAAATCCAATAAAAGTATTATTATCTGTATCTGTGTTTGCAGATCCTGCTTCTTTTCCAATAAACGTATTTCCAAATCCTGCTGTGTTATGATATCCTGCCTGATAACCCATAAAAAGATTTCCAGAAGCATTGTTATTTAATCCAGCCTGGTATCCCACAAACAAATTCTCATTACCAGTTTGATTAGCCATGCCTGCTGAATGTCCTATAAAGGTATTGAATTCTCCATTTCGGTTTTCATATCCGGCCTGGTATCCAATAAAATGATTTTCTGAAACAGTATCTGAGTAACCTGCCATATAACCAACATATAGATTTTCATCGCCATGTATATTAGTGTGTCCCGACAAATATCCGATGAATGCATTTCTGGAGCCATCTTTATTAGATTCACCTGATTTATAACCTGAAAATGTATTATGTTCCCCAATGGTATTTCCATATCCTGCATAATACCCCATAAAAGTATTCCTGCTTCCTTCAGTATTTAGTACACCTGCACGGTCACCATAAAAAGAATTTAATTCTCCTGTGGAATTATTATTTCCTGCTTTATAACCCATAAATGTATTGTATTTCCCTTCTGTTGTCATAAACCCAGATTGATGCCCAACAAATGTGTTACGCACAGCTGTTCCTGCAACCAGGTTTGTACCGGTTCCCTGACCCAATAATACATTCAAGTCAGGATCAAAAACCTGAATATTTTTTCCATTAAACTGATAGGTTTGCGTACCCCCATTATAAAACCGAATGATGTCATCATTGGGTGTTTCTTCCACTTCGATGTAAGTATCTCCGTCTGTATCAGCAATTGATAGGGCACTTCCACTCTTGTCAGCATACAATGCAAAGGGAACAGAGACCAACTGTGTTGTTCCCATAACAACATACGCTGATCCGCCTGACGGGTCTAATTCAACTTCCATAAATTTGTCGGATGCTGCCCAGTCAATATCAGCAAAAACACCTGAAACAACTAATCCTTCACCAACATTTAAATTGGCAACCCCAAAACTATTGGTTAAAACGGGATGTGTTTCCTGATACTCAATGGAACCGGAAGCGGTGCCAGTATGAATACTGATTTGAAATGAAACGAGCAGATTTGAGAGAATATCACCCGTACTATTCCGTACCACAGATTGATACTTAAAAGCCTGGGGGATTTGAGGGAAAACTGTAGAGCAAATAAAAATGCTCACAAGCATGGTGATTAATAATCTTTTCATGACAAGAAAATTTAGTTTATAAAATAAAAGTTAGCATTCTATTTAAAGTATTCTTGATATTCTGAATTACTGTTTGGCTAAAACATATTCGATGCGGACAAATATAGCAAAATAATACATACATGTCAAGTATTCAGTTTGAAATGTTCATTAATTATTGCTTGTAATGGCACACTGATTAACTATTATTTCTATTTTTACTTATTGGAATTTAATGAAGAATAATATGGCTCGAAAAAAGAAACAAGCAAAAAAAATATTTGTACTCGATACTTCTGTCATTCTATATAATCATAATGCTATCAACAGTTTTGACGACAACGATGTGGTAATTCCAATAACGGTACTGGAAGAACTTGACAATTTTAAAAAGGGGAATGAAACAAAAAACTTTGAAGCCCGTGAATTTATTCGGATCATGGACCGCTTATCAACCAAAGGAACCTTGCAGGACTGGATCCCGCTTGAATTTCCAAAGGCCGGAATGTTCAAGGTTCAAATGGATGAAACACCCACAAATGGTGTGGATGCTGTAAAGATTTTTGGTGATAAAAAACCCGATCATAAAATATTGAATGCTGCCATCAAAATAAGCGAAGAAAAACCTGACTATAAAGTAATTCTTGTAACTAAAGATGTGAATTTGCGCATAAAAGCCAAATCACTCAATATACCTTCCGAAGATTTTGAAACCGGAAAAATAAAAGACGTCGATTCTCTTTATTCAGGTATTTCATACGTTGAAAATGCAGATCCTGATGCTATAAATTTAATCTATAAGGATGGAATTATAGATGCCGGTGTTTTTGGGATAAAAGACCCAATTCCCAATCATTATTTCATTATCCGGAACGAGAGATCATCAGTATTAACGGTTTTTAATCCGCTACTTGAAAAAATTGAACGGGTAGAAAAACGGCCGGCTTATAAGATCATGCCCCGGAATGCAGAACAGGTTTTTGCTTTACATGCCATTACCAATAGCCATATTCAGCTGGTAACCCTGCAGGGTGTTGCCGGAACCGGAAAAACATTGCTTGCCCTTGCAGGTGCCCTTGATCAAAAACGGAATTTTAAACAAATATATTTAGCCCGGCCCATTGTTCCTTTGAGTAATAAAGATATTGGTTATTTACCGGGTGACATTAAATCGAAGCTTAATCCATATATGGAGCCTTTATGGGATAACCTGAAGTTTATACAAAACCAGTACAGTGAAAAGGATAAGGAGTTTAAACGAATTACGGAAGCATTAGAAAGCGAAAAACTACTGATACAACCTTTAGCTTACATCAGGGGAAGAAGTATTTCAAACATTTGTTTTATAGTGGATGAAGCACAAAACCTTACACCTCACGAAGTTAAGACAATCATTACAAGAGCCGGTGAAGGGACCAAGATAATCTTTACCGGGGACATCTACCAGATTGACACACCTTACCTCGACTCACAAAGTAATGGCCTTTCCTATTTAATCGATAAAATAAAACACCATTCAATTTATGCCCATATTCGCCTTGAAAAAGGTGAACGATCAGAGTTGGCAAACCTTGCCAATGAATTATTATAAGTAAAAATTGTCCGATTTCGAACATTTTATCTATATTTGCTCTGACTTAAAAGAGGTTGAAATTAATTAACACAAAATGAGTAAATTAGATGCTAAGATCCTGATCGTGGATGATGATCAGGATGTTTTACTGGCTGCCAAACTTTTTTTAAAACAACATTTTACGATTGTTCATACTGAAAAAGATCCTGAAAATACTCCCAACTTACTTGCAGTTGAAAATTATGATGTGATCCTGCTGGATATGAATTTTTCAAAAGATGCCACCAG
>Ga0255385_10090_pt1 | contig 12528 bp, 10 predicted proteins | sample ANMaggSeSYBR01G3_FD_182103 | JGI IMG/M metagenome (GOLD analysis project Ga0255385, IMG submission 182103) | Sediment cell enrichment communities from methane seep in Santa Monica Basin, California, United Staets - ANME aggregate JGI... | ecosystem: Environmental > Aquatic > Marine > Cold seeps >...
TCTTTTGCAATTTTTTCACCGCGGGTTGCGGATTGGCTTGCTGTAGGCTGAGATATTTTTAAGTGTTTTGACAATTGTACCATACTCATGCCAAGTTCCTTTGATGCCCAGAAACATAATAAGCTTCTCGCCTGTACTTTATGGGGCTGTCTGCCTGAAGATAATACTTCAGATCTATTAATTCCTAACACTTTAGCAACACGATCAACAACTGTATAAAAATCGTGTCCCCCGGATTTTACTAAATATTTACGATCAAACTTATCCTGACATGCTTTTAATACAGTTTCAACAAAATCGCTGTCGCCTAAAATCCTCTCATCACCTTTCATATACGCTTTTATTTTTCTCAACCCTTTTAGGGCATCCCATCCCCCGGCACTCCTTACAAGCCCTCCTCCGATTAAATCCGGCCTTTTTCCTTCTGATATTCCCTTTTTAACATATTCCCTATACCGTCTGCGTGCTAATGACAACTTGGAATTAAATAATTTGAGAACATAATCGGTATCCTGCCAATTATTCTTTTTCTTTCCCATTATGGCAGCATGACCGCTGTACGTATATTTATCCAAAAACTTAAGGTCAGGTATTATTTTGGCCCGAAGTGGGTTCAAATGAATATATCTTATCAGTTCAAGCGCATAAACATCTTCCTGGCAAAGAATGGATTTATATCGATTTTGAAATAGATGCCCCACACGATTATGTTTGCGATTGAAATACATTGCATGACCGGTCAGAAGTCTTTTCATCACTGTTGATATTGGAACCCTGCCGGTTCGTAAAAGCAAATGAAAATGATTGGGAATTAATGCCCATGCGAAACATGATGTGTTGCTATCTGTTAAGATATTTTGCAAGCGTTCTAAAAAATTATCCTTTCTGATTCATTCGTAAAAAGAGGATCGGCAAAAGCTATAAATTTCTGCTGGTTACTCCGTAATAAAGAAGCATGGTGTATATTCTGTTTTAATGTTGATAATAAAGTTGCAGAAGGTGCATAGGCTATCGCGTGGCGACGCACCAAATAGGGCAGAATGGTATAGTTAAGCTTCGCCATCTCCTTTTGCGGTTCGGTTAACAACAATTCAAAGGGCAGATAATATAGTATGCCATCTGGAATAATAATTAACCGTTTGTGCTTGAGTAGTTTTTCAGCTGGTTGCACAAGCATACAGTATAGTTCATAGCCATATGGATACTTACAGACAATCGTGTCAAGGATCGCTGCCCGAAGCTCTCGAACTTTATGTTCAATTTCATCTTTTGGTGGCAGAAAGTAGACTTCAAATTCGTGCTTTGTCACTACCCATAGGTAACTGGCTTCTATGCCCAGAGCGTATTCCATCAGCACTGTTTCCTCATCAAGTACTTGCTCCTGAACCTCTTGTAATGTGAATGGTTCGGGTTGGGTTAGAGTTGCATAGGAGGGATTTGTGAAACGGATTTGTGCCTCTAACTGGCGCAATTGCAAATCAAACTCATCACGCTGGGAAAGTAATCGGGAACGCTCCTTCTCAGATAGCATTGGTTGTATAAGACGGTTTTGTATTTGAGTTAACTCAGCAAGCAAGCCACGTTTCTGTGCTATTAGTGCTGGATCCACATTTCGCCAAATATCTGCAAGTTTTTCCCCAAGTAAGAAAAGGAGTGAACGAGCTCGCCCGCGCTCGCATATATGAAATGCCTTGAGTAGCAGCCAATTTTTTGGTGTTCGTTGATACAAATACATCAATAGATATATGTAATTCTGAAAGGTATTTTCTGCAGTTGAAAAAAAACTCGTCCGTGTATCATCACTGACCAATTCACTTCTAAGATGCTCAAACTCTTCGCATGCCAAATCAAAATAATCACATGCCTCCTGCCATCGCTCTAAATAGGTATAAACTCTTGCCATGCCATCCAAAATCCGCCCTTTTTCTTCCAAATGACCTGCTTTTTCCAGAATTTTTAATGCCTGTTGATAAGTGGAAATTGCATCGTCCCACTGGTTTAATTGATAGTAGATGTGTCCTAATGAATTTAGTGCATGACCCTCTTCTTTAGGGCTGCCTATTTTCCTTGCAATGTTCAGGGCTTGACGGTGAAGATCAATTGCTTCTTGATGACGGCCGGCATTTTGAAGTGTAATCCCCAATGCATTCAACGCGTGACATTCTCCTTCACGGTCGCCAACATCACGCTTAATGTCTATGGCCTTCTCATAGTAATTGATAGCGTTCTCAAATTGGCGTAAGGAATTATATGCAGTAGCTATTCCGGATAATGCCGAAGCTTCAAGCGGCTGTGCTTGCACCTCACGTGCAATATAGAGTGCTTTTTGGTGGTACGACAAAGCTTCGTTGTTCTGGCCCAAGTGACCGTATGTTGTCCCGATATTATTAAGCACCTGAGCCTCCATAGGCTTAACACCCAACTTTCGCAGAATCTCTAAAGATTTTTGATCGTAGTTTAAGGCTTTTTGCCACTGCCCCAGTCGGCTATATCTCACTGCAATGTTAGCCAACGTTTTGGCCTCACCCTCTTGGTCGCCAACTTCTCGTGCAATTTGGAGTGCTTGCAAATAGTAATTCAACGCTTCTTGTGGTTTTCCTACGTATTCATAACACATACCCAAGTTCATCAGAGCAGTACCTTCGTCTGCCTTCATCCCAAGACTGCGAGTAATCTGAAGGGCCTGTTCAAAATAGTCTATAGCCTCATTCCAATTTCCAGTCTCGCAATACGTCATAGCAATATTGTTTAATGTTATTCCTTCTCCTACACGGTCCTCAGTTTCCTGTGCAATTTTAAGCGCCTTGTGATGATGACTCAGCGCCTCTTCCCGTTGTCCCAAGTGATGCCGTAATGCTGCAATATTTTGATGTATTGTGCCTTTATTGATTCGATCGCCCGCACTCTGCGACTTTTGAAGTGCCTGAGAGTAATAATTCATAGCCTTATCAACTTCACCAATATCAGCGTAGGTTAAACCAATTGCATTTAATGTACGCCCTTCGCCTTTATGGTCGCCGACCCCTCGTTTCAATTCAAGGGACCGGAAGTAAAATTTGATTGCCTTTTGAAATTCACCGAGGCGATGATAGGCTGCTCCCATGTTGTGTAGGACAATATCTTCATCCACCCTATCATTCAATTTTCGCAGGAGATTAATGGCCTTTTGGAAACAGTCTAATGCTTCTCTCCATTGACTCAAGCGAAAATAAGATTCTCCGAGATTAACCAATGTACGGCCTACTTCTGCGTTTTTATCCACAACGCGAAATATCTCTAATGCCTGTTGAAAGTATAAAATTGCCTCTTGAAACTTACCATGAGCATTCATGGCAATGCCCTTATTGACAATGATAAAAGCACGTTCGATAAGAGAGTTAAAATTAAGAGTTGCCTTACAAGCACCACACTTATAATGACCTCTCATTTGGGGAGTGTTAGGAATTCGGTTTTTTTGACCACATTGTTGACAAGTAATAATCATAATCTACTTATTTTGACCTTTACATTTGACTTCTTCAACCAAACAATACTACTCATTGAAATCTGTATTGCATATTGCCTAACATAAAGTAGACTGCCGAATAGTCGTCTTATAATACGGCTAATCTACGTACTAAATTGTTTTATACGGCTGTTTGGTCGTATAAAACGATCTATTTGTGGATTAGACGACTTTTTTGCTTGATAAAAATTTTGATTTTAGTATTATATCAGTACATGAACAAATGATCATACAAAATAAATTTTCGTCCACGTAATAACAACTTTTTAACTTTCATGTGAGATAAAGTCAACGAAATTATTATTTGGAAAACAATAAGGGGGAATGCTGAATCGTGAACAATTCAAGGAAATCGCGTGCAAAACCAAAACATTATGAGGAAAGAAAAGCATTTTACAGATCCGACACAAAGCAACCAAAGCTATTGGACCAGGTTCGAAACAGGATTCGTTGCAAACACTATAGTATTCGAACAGAGCAGGCTTATATCGAATGGATTGGATTGCGGGACGTTCCTTGATAGATTGCGGGACGTTCCTTGATATATTGACAAGTCGAATAATTTATATCATAAGAGATATATGCCACGCAGATCAAGAATAGATGCGCCTGGGGCGTTGCATTATATTATTGTTAGATTGCGGGACGTTCCTTGATATATTGACAAGTCGAATAATTTATATCATAAGAGATATATGCCACGCAGATCAAGAATAGATGCGCCTGGGGCGTTGCATTATATTATTGTTAGAGGCATTGAAAGGAAAACCATTTTTAAGGATGATGCCGATAAGGATAATTTTTTAGAACGCTTGCAAAATATCTTAACAGATAGCAACACATCATGTTTCGCATGGGCATTAATTCCCAATCATTTTCATTTGCTTTTACGAACCGGCAGGGTTCCAATATCAACAGTGATGAAAAGACTTCTGACCGGTCATGCAATGTATTTCAATCGCAAACATAATCGTGTGGGGCATCTATTTCAAAATCGATATAAATCCATTCTTTGCCAGGAAGATGCTTATATGCTTGAACTGGTAAGATATATTCATTTGAACCCACTTCGGGCTAAAACAATACCTGACCTTAAGGAACGGGGACGAAATAACTTCCCCAACTATGCATCACAGCTTCCGACCACCTTTGCCCGATCTCAAATCCCAAAAATATTGAAATAGCTCGCTATTCCATCAACTTTTGTGATTTGAGATCGAACAAATTTGACCCAAATCTATGCGCCTACTTGGGGAAGTTATTTCGTCCCCCGTTCCTAAGTTTCTAGATAAATACACGTATAGTGGTCATGCTGCCATAATGGGAAAGAAAAAGAATAATTGGCAGGATACCGATTATGTTCTCAAATTATTTAATTCCAAGTTGTCATTAGCACGCAGACGGTATAGGGAATATGTTAAAAAGGGAATATCAGTTGGGAAAAGGCAGGACCTGATCGGTGGAGGACTTGTAAGAAGTGCCGGGGGATGGAATGCATTAAAAAAGGATTGAGAAAAATAAAAGCATATATGAAAGGGGATGAGAGGATTTTAGGCGACAGCAATTTTGTTGAAACGGTATTAAAAGCATGCCAGGATGAGTTTGATCGTAAATATTTTTTAAAATCCAGTGGATACGATTTTGATACAGTTGTTGATCGTGTTGCTAAAGTGTTAGGAATGAATAGAGCTGAAGTATTATCTTCAGGCAGACAGCCCATAAGGTCCATGCGAGAAGCTTATTATGTTTCTGGGCATCAAGGGAACTTGGCATGAGTATGGTGCAATTGTCAAAACGCTTAAAAATATCTCAACCTACAGCAAGCCAATCCGCAATCCAAAAATAAAATGAGAAACGCATAAAATCATGGGCGTCCCGCTGTATGGGGCCGAAGATGTTTGACGCCGGTTCGTCTGTCATATTCGGACATGCTGGCTTCGACACCTGCTCGCCACCTGTAACGATCTTTGAACTTGTCTGACTGCTCATTCTGCGCTTTGCGATGCGCATCTCTTTATCGGTAAACCGGAGGTAGTAATATTTCCCCCCTTTCTTAACAGGGCATCTCGATAGTTCAGGACAGTTCCGGCAATCATGTGAAGCAAATCCAATGCTGACTCTTTTTCTCTTTTTAACTTTTGCAGGTGCGTTTCCTTGGGGGCAGGCAACAACTTCGCCTTTTTCAGAAAATTGAAAATCGGTAATGGTCAGTTTGTCTTTATCGACAGAACCCATGGTCGGAGCAATCAGCTCTACGTCATGTTCTTTTGCACGTTCACAGTTGTCATCGCTGCCGTAAAGGGCGTCGGTTGTTAGCTCTTTTGGTTTCAGATTCTGTCTTTCTGTTGACTCAATTGCCGGGATAAGAGCATTGGCATCACTGTTATGAGCGGGTTCAACTTCCACATGGGTGATCAGGTTAAGAGTTTCTTCTTTCTTTTCTTCATCATCACAGAAAGTTTCCATGATTTGAACCTGGTAGCCTTGACCTTTGTGACCGCTGTAGGTTGCATCAGGATCAGAAGGATTTTGAAGAGAATCAGAAGCAATCTCTTTTGGTTTTTTCAGCTCAATCGGATTGTCTTTATCATTTGTAAGATTGCAGTGGTCTTTCAGAACCCTTTCAAGCAGTTTGTAGCTATACATGGCTGCCACTTCCTGGTTGCCCTTAAACTGCTGTACCAGATCAAACAGGTCTTTGCTGACCTCTGTGAGGGTTTTTCTCGATTCAGATGGTTTGACTCTGGAAAAGCATCCGAGACCGTTTTTGGAAAGATATCTATCGACAACTTTTTCATCTATGGTGTCAAGTTGATCTTGATTTCCACGTTTCAGATTTACTAAAAATTTATGGATGCTTTCAGAAAAGATGCCGATTCGACCCAGACGTCGCATATTGGATTTGATATGGACCGAGTCGATCCGCTGTTTATCGATATTAACGTTGAAAACCTGGGCCAGCTTGTCTGTGCCGGCCTTGAAAATGTCGTCTTCAAGATTGTTTTGCGCAACGATGTTTCGATTATTCCATAATGTTTTTAAGAAGATATGTTTGGCATTATCCGTCTCTTCGCTGATATTGAGAGAATAATGCCATTGAATATTAAAGGCATATTATTGTATTGTTTCTTCGTCAGTGAGATCGAACGTCTGCTGAAGAATAAGAGCGCCCAGCATGGAATAAAGTTCCTTGGTCGGTCGGCCAAATGTGGCGTTGAAATGCTTGCCGACCTCATTGACAGGAATTGAAGGCAATATGTGCTCACGGAACAGGCCAGGCCATCCGGCGTCAAGCATTTGCCGTCTTTTGGGAGTAAGAAAATCCCAGGGATCGAAAATGTTAAGCTGATTCGGATTTTTCACTTTGATCATAATTTTGTCCTTAACCTTCTGATTATTTTCAGATTTCCGTATCACATAGCAGAAGATTAAGCAAGAAGTATTTTGACTGTTTTCAAAGTTTTTTCAATTAGATAGATGTTTTTTGACTTTTTACGAGGGCATCAAGCATTGTTTCTCTGATCAAAGCTTGTAACTCTTGGATTGATAAATCAGATACTTTTGTCATAACATTCATCTGGTTACCTCTTCCTTATGTGCGATATTCTTTCTCTTTTTAAGTTTTTTCTTGCCACGCATACGACAGCTAACGTTAAAATCACCTGCTTTTATAAAACACAACAGAATAAAAGTCCGGAGTATTTTATTGTTAGCTTTTTCAATTGCGGTTATATGTGTCTAATTTGTCACAAAACAGCGTATAGAACAAAAATCCATATTGTAGCAAAAAGCAATGGAAGCAGAAAGGCAAGAAGCAATGTAGTAGAAAGTTTCCAAGCAGAATTTTGCCTAAGTTCCAACTGTTTTCGGTACTCCGGCAAGTGCTTTGCACAAACATCCTTAAGGCTCTGGAGGATGAATCTTTGCTTCGCCTGTACATACATCCACAGCAATGTGAGAAAAAAACCCAACAAAATGACCGGAATCTTGATTTCAGACATAGAAGAGGTGCTTGATGATAGCATTCCGACAACTGCAAGGAGTACCGATTCCGTAACTACGAAGGAATTCACAAAATTGTTGAAAATAGTGATCACACTGTTGCGATACTGCCAAAGTCGCTCAATCTGGTCTGGTGTATAATCTGGTTCCATTATCTTCGTCTCGTCATATTATTTGTAAAGCTAACCGCGGTGCGTAGTCAGCACCGCGGTTCCAGGCGGCGTAGCCGCCGGGAACGCAAAAATAAGTGGCGCTGCTTTTTAGCGTCCACTTTATTGTTATGGCTTGTTTATCAGCCTAAACATTTGAATTAAATATACCTCCGCAACTTAAAACATATTTTACAGGAATGTTCTTAAAATTTAACGCTCCTGAGAAATATGATCTTGTGACAGTGTGTTGAGAGTTATTATCTATACTTTTTCTCACACAACTAAAAGAGCCTTGTCTGAATAATTTTATATATCTTTTGTAATATTCCTTGTTTTCGTTGATTTTAAAAGCAGGATCATTAGGATTAATGTTATCAATATCTTCATAATTTGTCTCTTTTATTTCTATGATTTTAGAATCATTGACCTGCTTTCCAATATCTACTTTATTAAATTTGTTGTCCTCACCGTTGGATTCGTCAATGCCTAATATCTCTGTTAAATTTTTAACATGTCTAACATTTGATAAAATATTCATAGATAAATTATTTGGTCCACAATCTATAATATGTTTAGCTCTTTCATCATCTTTAAAGTTTCTTTTAAACCATGTCGCCAAAATCAGAGAATGATATATCTGCCTAAGCAATCTAAAATTATCACATTTGTTGACTTCTTCTTTAATTAAAGGGAGAATTATTTCGTTGAAAATAGGTACGCAAAAATCGTTAACTTTTTGAACAACTTTTTTGTCAATAGTATCTGTTCGAATTTGTTGGTTGTTTAAATTATGATGGAGAGCAAAATAATCTTCTTCACATAAAACATCTAATTGACTTTCTACAATAAAGGAACGCATATCTCCCTTGTTTATACCTAATTCAGGAATTGCCTCAGATTCATTTTCGTTCTCATAAACAACAGCCTTTTGCGGTACAACCCAAATTTTAGAAAAAGAGTTAATTGGGATATCAGTGCTTCCATAAATAACAGTTGCCTTCTCATAAACAGCCTCCCAATATTTTTTTCCCGATTCAGAATCAGGGTGCATCAATGATGCAGTATATTGTTTAAGCATACAGTCTTGTGCCAAAAGATCCTTGCCCAATTTTGTTCCTCCTAAAATTGGGGGAATCATTCTGTTACTTTCATAAGCTGATAGATTTACCCATAACTCTTCTCCTTTTATTGTTAATGATGCTTTAAAATAATCCATAAGTTTCATAAATTCTTTTTTTAATAATTCTCCTTCTAAACCGGATTTTCCAGTATCTGAAATAAAATCAAGTTGCCGAGGATCACCATTTCTTGCTATTACTCCCTTTAAAATCATAGGTTCTAATTTTTGACTTGGATAAACTCTCATGTCGAATGTTTTTGTACTTTTAGAATTCTCAACTTCAATTAGGCCAGAGGAAGAGAGAAGTGTAGCTCCATGCGCCATATATAATGATAAAACTTTTGAGCCTAATGTCCTTTCGAGTTTTTCTTCTTCGAAAAGCTTTTGTATGACATTAAAACTTTCATCTAAGCCAGTTAAAATCAAAGTCGTATCTACTGATTGAATTTTTCCTTGTACCACCTTAGAATTTGCAGTTCCTAATAATACAATTTTTGAATCATTTGTTAATTTCATTAACTTTTCAACAATTTGGCTGGCATTAATATCGTTCTTATTATTTTCAAGAGTTAATACCCATTGTCCGGTTAAGTCATCAAGGGATAATGAAGAAGGAATTGGAATTTTAATTGTGACATCTGCTGCAATTTTTCTTATATTTTCAGCGATATCGACAAACGCGTCATCCATAACTTCCCATTTGATGACAGGCTTACCGTTTTGGGGAAGTGCTTGTAACTTTGCAAAGGGAGCTATTTGCCAAACAACGGGACGAAGGAGAATAGGAATCACTTTAGCTTGACCAGCTGTATGTCGTTCCAATGCGCGCTTCATTTCGACATCATAACAATAATCCGAAGCAATAAAGCTTGAACTAATTAAAAGGAGAATTATATCAGCTGTATCAAGGTTTTCATCTATTTTATTCTTCCATTCTTCACCTGGCCCAATTGCTTTATCATGCCAAGAAGAGATAAAACCTTCTCTTTTCAAAATCGTTAAATGTTCATCAAGAGAACCTCTCAGTTCTTCATCTTTATGTGAATAAGAATAGAAAACCATTACAGGATCACTTGATGCTGGTAGGTTAGAAAGTTGGAGCAACATTAGCTTGTTTTCCTCCTATTTTTTACTATTTTTAAGCCACCTTGGTTAAAATTAGTTTTCTGATATCAAACTAAGGTAGACCCCATAATGACTAAGCTGAGTGGCTGGGCAACGATAACCGAAAAACTATGATAAAGGTAAAAATTACCGGTCAAATGCTGCATTTCAAAAGCGGCACGGCTTTGCCCAGTCCATCTCCGCCTGGTTAGCTGCTGTGTTCGCCTGATTTAACATCTTCGATGGTTGGCAAACTTTCTGTCTCAGCATTTCGAACAAGTCTGCGAATACGCTCAACTTCAGAAATATAGTTGTCGATTTGTTCGTCTTCGCCTTTGCCTAGTGTATGCGGTAGATCTAAAAGACGCCTGTATAGATCATAAAATTCTGATTCGCCATGACGAAAAGATTTCATTCCATCGGCTACTTTTAAGCCTTTGTGAAAACTCAATGCTAATGCAACATGACCAGAGACAAGAACGATTAGAAGTTTTGCATAGTCAGTACTTGATGATGGCTCTGGACTTAAAGATGCAATGATAGGTACTGCCCAAGCTGAAAGAATTGTCCAAATAACACAGTAGTAATGAAATGAGGTATAGGTTTTTGCCCGTTTTTTCCAAAAGCCTAATGTTCCCATTAATCGTGAATAATGGTCAGACAAACGTTGCTTGTTTTGCTCATTGAAATGAGGACAACTTTCAAATGATGCACCACCAGGATTTAATTTTACACCAGCAGTAATATTCTTAATGGTTGGTATCAATGTAATCAACGCAATGGATAAATAACCCCAAAATATTGTTTTATATATATCCATAATTACCTTAATGGCGACCTGTTGATGTCATTTGCCAGCATTTTTTGCGGCTTCTTCAATTCGATTGGCAAGTTTTTCGTGATTTACATATTTGTATACTTTGTACCCATTAGCGGTAATTTTGTGTGGTGTTTTACCTACGGTGTCAGTTTTGCCATTACTGTCTTTTACTTCATTTATTTGTATTCCAACAATTCCGTTACCACGTTTTATGGATTGTTCTATTTCGTAATTGATATATTTTCTTCCAGCAGTTTTAGCGCCTATACAAACTACGGTTACAGATGTATTTTTCAGACCTTCATCAATTAGTTTTTTTATGGCCGCATCACCTTTCTTTTTGGCCTCTTCCCATAAGGATGCATCTTGAAACCCAGCGGATGCGCAACCTGTAACATTAGGGATATTTCTAATCTGATTTACTCTCCAAACATCTCTCTGGTAGTGAAAACTGAAAAAAACTCGCCTTGCCATAATATACCCCCCTTCAATTAGTTATAATACCAAGAACCATTACTATAATAATTGTGATAATTATGACTCCGTGGAAGACACGAAGTGTTTTTGACAGTGTGACAGATACCCAATCGTCTACCGTGTCATTGATAATAGAAGTGTTCATTGAGAAATCAATGTCCTTCGCATCAAGCATACGGACATGGTCATAAAGTGCTCTAAAAAGTCTTTCCTGACGCAGGAAATAGCCATCCAACCCCCAGAAAGAAATTGCAGGGAAATATGATAGATATATAAAAATCATATTTGAATCTTTTGCTGCAATCGCAAACATGGCTGAAACTAAAATTACACTCCAGCCTTTAAGTAGAAAGGAATTATGAGACAGTCGATTTACAACGCCTTGTATCATTTCAAGGTGGGAGCGTTTATTTTCCATATTGGTCAATTTCTCCTATGAGCACGCTAACATAGAGTAGACTGCCGAATAGTCGTCTTATAATACGGCTAATCTACGTACTAAATTGTTTTATACGGCTGTTTGGTCGTATAAAACGATCTATTTGTGGATTAGACGACTTTTTTGCTTGATAAAAATTTTGATTTTAGTATTATATCAGTACATGAACAAATGATCATACAGGGTGAATTTGCGCCAAAATATTTATCATTTTTAACTTTCATGTGAGATAAAGTCAACGAAATTATTATTCGGAAAACAATAAGGGGGAATGCTGAATCGTGAACAATTCAAGGAAATCTCCTGCAAAACCAAAGCATTATGAGGAAAGAAAAGCATTTTATAGATCCGACACAAAGCAGCCAAAGCTGTTATACCAGGTTCGAAACAGAATTCGCTGCAAACACTATAGTATTCGGACAGAGCAAGCTTATATCGAATGGATAAGGAAATTTATCTTTTACCATGAAATGGGGTCAAGTCTACGGTTAACCCTTGCTCAAAATTAATAAGGGTCAAAAGTAGACTTGACCCCTCTGATTTCATAATATCACCTCCAATTGTGTCTCGATAATAGACGCAAATGAGGTTCATTTCAAGCTCAATTTTAGTTTTTTTACAGAACCGGCGGAATATGTTTGTGATGAGGCTGGGTGCTTTGCAAACTTTGATCGTCTGGATAATCAACAATTTGGACTTATCTCAACACGAGGAGCACCTTGTTATATCATGGCTCCATCCAGGGGGACTCCATCCAGGGGGACGCCCATCCATCCAGGGGGACGCCCATGAAAATACCAGGGGGACGCCCATGAAAATATGCGTTTCATATCCTGTTGATGTACGCTATCTGATTATTTATACTAAGAAAAACAGAGTAAACCAAAATATCGAAATGTTGCTGATACC
>Ga0255385_10091_pt1 | contig 12516 bp, 9 predicted proteins | sample ANMaggSeSYBR01G3_FD_182103 | JGI IMG/M metagenome (GOLD analysis project Ga0255385, IMG submission 182103) | Sediment cell enrichment communities from methane seep in Santa Monica Basin, California, United Staets - ANME aggregate JGI... | ecosystem: Environmental > Aquatic > Marine > Cold seeps >...
AAAGCTGTGAGCTTATCGGTCTTAATCCATACCTGCTGGAAATGGTCAATATTCGCGATCAATGTTCATGGGTTCATTCAAATGTGCCGGATGTCGCCACTAATAAAGCCAGAGATTTGATAAAAATGGGCATTGCCAGAGCAAGACACCTTCAGCCGCTAAATAAAAAATCTATCCCGATTAATCAAAGCGTGCTGGTAATCGGCGGCGGTGTTGCCGGCATGCGCGCGGCTTTAGACCTCGACGCTCAGGGGTTCAGGGTTACCCTTATCGAGAAGGAAGGAAGATTGGGCGGACGGCTGAACAATCTGACTAAAGTATATCCGGCAAATCTTAATGCCGTTGAACTTGCGCGGGCGATGGTTGAAAAACTTCAAGCTAGCCGAATCGAGGTGATGGTATCAACCGAGGTTACATCCATTACCGGATATATTGGCAATTTTGATGTAGCGACTACTAACGGTACTTTCAAGATTGGAACGATTGTTGTAGCTACCGGTTCGGATGTTTATAAACCCGAAAAAGAGTATGGCTATGATAAGTATGATAATGTGATTACTAATCAGGAACTCGAAAATATTCTTCATGACTCAAAAAAGAAGATACTAATAAACGGCAAGGTGCCCGAAACTGTTGTCTTCATCCAATGCATCGGTTCGCGAGACCCGGAAAAGAATGCTTACTGTTCAAGATACTGCTGTCCTACTACAATCAAGCAGGCAGTTCGGCTGCGTGAAGATGGCGTAAATGTGGTTGTGCTTCACCGTGATATGCGAACGGTAGGCGCCAAAGCCGAAGAACATTACCGTCATGCGCGTTCTATGGGCGTAAAGTTTATAAGATATACGCCTAAACGAGTCCCCGAAGTTTCAGGCAAAAATCAAACCGTTGATAACGTCAAGATGCTCGAACTGGCATTAAACTGTACATTGGAAGTGCCGACCGATTTAGTAGTTTTGGCCTGCGGCATGGTTGCCAATAAAGAATCAACAGATAAACTTCATGATATTCTAAAAGTATCTATCGGCGCGGATGGCTTTTTTATGGAAAGCAACGCTAAGTTAGGACCGGTTGAAACCACCAGCGAAGGCGTTTTCTTAGCCGGGTGCGTCAGCGGTCCGAAAGATATCTCCGATTCGATTGCTCAGGGTTCGGCTGTTGCCGCCAAAGTAGCGCGGTTTATTGCCCGCGATACGGTAGAGCTTGAACCAACTACCAGCGTCGTAAATCAGGCGTTATGCCGGGCGTGCGGCGAATGTGTGAATATCTGCGATTATCATGCTCCATCTTTGGTTATGACCGATTCGGGATATATGGCGGCTGAAATAAATCAGGCATTATGTAAAGGCTGTGGTACGTGTACCAGTTGGTGCCCGACCAGCGCGATAACATCACTGCATTTTACCGATAGTCAAATTAATTCCATGATGGATGCTTTATTAGCTGGCAAGGAATAGAATATGGCAACGAAAACATCTGATAAAAAAAAGAAATCAAACAAGAAAATATTTGTTCCGAATATTGTCGCTTTCGCCTGCAACTGGTGCAGTTATGCCGGAGCCGATAACGCCGGAACAAGCCGGATTCAGTATTCGCCAAACTTCAGGGTTATAAGAACCATGTGTTCGGGGCGCGTTACTCCCGGGTTCGTTCTTAAGGCGCTGAAAATGGGCGCTGATGGCGTGCTTGTTTCAGGCTGTCATTTTGGCGATTGCCATTATATATTCGGTAACTATAAAGCTGTCGAACAATTCGATAAAACAAAAGCGATGATAAAAACGCTCGGCTTGGAAGAGGGGCGTATCCGTCTCGAATGGGTTTCCGCCGCCGAAGGTCCGCGCTGGGGACAGGTAATCGATGAATTCGTCGAGCAAATTACAAAGTTAGGACCCAGTCCGTTAAACAATAAACCAAAATACGAGAACTAACATACATGGAAACTACTGTCGAAAAACTTAAACAAAATCGAGCGTTCCTATGTTTGGAATGCGGCAAGTGCACCGCTGTTTGTCCAATTTCTATTTATAATAAAAACTACTCGCCTCGCCGCATGCTGGCTGATGGGGTTTTCTATGACGCTAAAGATTTAATATCCGACAAACTTCTCTGGTCATGCCTAACCTGCCAGCTTTGTTCTCAACGATGTCCTGTCGATGTAAAGTTTTCCGAGTATATACGCGATATACGCGAAGAAGCATCCAAACAAGGTAAAACCGGCACGCCATCTCATAGCGGCGCATTACTATATCTCATGGAGATGGCGGCTTCTCCCAAACTCAAGCAAAACAGGAACGACTGGATTAATGATAAGCTTAAAGTGAAAAAGAAAGGCGATGTTCTATACTTTGTCGGCTGTCTGCCATACTATCAGGATTTCTTCGCCAAGGATTTCGATTTCAGTCCAATTTCAATCGCTCAGGACACAGTCAAGATACTCAACCACCTGGGAATTGAGCCGGTAGTGATGAATAACGAGCGCTGCTGCGGACATGATCTTTACTGGCTGGGTCAGCTTGAGAAATTCGATGAGTTAGGCAAGTTAAATCTTGAGATGATTAAAGAAACCGGCGCCAAAACGATAATCACCTCATGCCCCGAATGTGCGCTGGTTTTAAAACAGCTATACAAGGAAAGGCTTGGTGCTGATGGTTTTCAGGTTAAGCACATTACCGAAGTGGTTTTTGAGAATATCGATAAGCTTAAATTTAAGAACTTAGATACAAAAGTATCATTCCAGGACCCCTGCCGATTGGGCAGATTTATGGGGATATACGACCAGCCGCGTGATTCGCTTAAGGCTATTCCCGGTCTCGAAATCAATGAGATGCAGCACAATAGACGTGGAGCAATATGCTGCGGCACAACCAATTGGACTAATTGCGATGCAGTCTCAAAACAAATCCAAAAAAGCAGATTAAACGAAGCGAAGAATGCCGGAGCTGAAACAGTCGTTACCGCCTGCCCTAAATGCCAGATTCATTTTAGATGCTCTGAATGCGGCGATGAATCTCAGCGGATAAATATTAACATAACCGATTTTGTAAATATTATAGCTTCAGCTATTGATGGCTGAACTTTAAAAGTGGCAATGATTGATAATAGAAAAATAATAATAGGCAAGCCGGGAGTAAATTTATGGCAGATGAGCTAAATAAACCTGAGGACTTGCGAATAGGCGTATTTGTTTGCGAGTGCGGGCTTAATATCGCCGGCACTGTGGACTGCACAGCTGTTAGCGAGTATGTAAGAACTCTCGATGATGTTGTTGTGGTAGTCCAGAACAAATATACTTGTGCAGACCCCGGTCAGAATGAAATTAAAAAGGCGATTGCAAAATACAATCTTAATCGGGTTGTAGTGGCTTCCTGCACTCCGAAAATCCACGAGCCTACATTCAGGGAGTGTGTTGCGGATGCCGGTTTGAATCCTTACCTGTTTGAGATGGTTAATATCCGCGAACATGTAAGCTGGGTTCATCAGAACGAAAAGGCAAAAGCGACAGAAAAAGCTAAAGACCTTATTCGAAGCGGGGTAGCAAGATCGCGTTTTCTTGAGGAACAAACTGAAGCTGTAGTACCTGTTACTAAAGCCGCCTTAGTTATCGGCGGCGGTATTGCGGGTATTCAAGCGGCATTGGATTTGGCGGATGGCGGTCATAAAGTCTATTTGGTGGAAAAAGAAGCCACTATCGGCGGAATCATGGCGGCTATTGACAAAACCTATCCAACGATGGACTGCTCAATATGAATACTCGGCCCAAAAATGATGGATGTCGGTCGACATCCGAATGTCGAGCTAATGAGTTTCAGCGAAGTCGAGGCTGTTACCGGTTTTGTCGGTAATTTCCATGTAACCGTACGCAAAAAAGCGCGCTATGTTGACCCGAATGAATGCACTTCATGCGGTGAGTGCTCTAAGGTTTGTCCGGTGGCAGTGCCTGATGAGTATCAGGAAGGGTTCTCATCCCGGAAAGCTATTTATCTGCCGTTTCCGCAAGCGGTGCCATCAGCATACATCCTTAATATGGATAACTGCCTTGGCAACAACCCTATCGCTTGCGGCAAGTGTCAGGATGTCTGCGAGAAAAAATGTATTGACTATGACGATCAAGACAAGCTGGTTAATATCGAGGTTGGCGTAATCATCGCCGCTACCGGTATGGATGTTTATGACCCAACGGAGTATGATGAATATGGTTACACCCGTCATCAGAATGTCATCACCAGTATGGAATTTGAGCGTCTAATTTGCGCCGGCGGTCCGACCGAGGGGCATTTCGTGCGCCCGACCGATAGTGCTTTACCGAAAAGCATCGGTTTCATTCAATGTGTCGGTTCGCGTTCGCAAGATGGACGCGGCAATCCCTACTGCAGTAATATATGCTGTATGAACACCGTAAAAGATACGCTTCTATTATGCGACCATTATCCCGGCGTTGATATTAAAGTGTTTTATATGGATATTCGCGCTTTCGGCAAAGGTTTCGAAGACCTTTACATGCGAAGTAAAGAAGAGGGCGTTAAATATATCAGGGGTATCCCCGGCGATGTTGTCGAGGATTCTGAATCAAAAGACCTTGTCCTTACTGTCGAAAATACTACAACCGGCAAACTTGAGAAACATGAACTTCAGATGCTGGTATTAGCGCAGGGAGTAATTCCCCGCCGCGATAATGCTAAGCTTAGGCAATTGCTGACATTGTCAACCACATCGGATGGTTTCATAATGGAATCGCATCCCAAGCTCAAACCGGTTGACGCTCCTACCAAAGGTGTATTCTTAGCCGGCTGTGTTGAGTCGCCAAAAGATATCAAAGACAGCGTAACGCAATCCGGCGCGGCAGCGGCTCGGGCAAGTATCTTACTGAATGCCGGTAAAACAAAAATCGAGGCTATCACATCGATGGTCGACCCTGATAAATGCAACTATTGCGGCTTATGCTCGAACGTTTGTCCTTATAATGCAATTTTATCATCGGATAAGAAGACCAAGAAACTGCCTACTATTATTCAGGCGGCTTGTGCCGGATGCGGCGCTTGCGCGGCTGAATGCCCGCAGGATGCAATCTATATGCGTCATTTCCGTGATGAGCAGATTATGGCGCAAATCGAGGGAATCCTTGCTGAAAGACCTCACGAACAACTCATAACGTTTGCCTGCAATTGGTGCAGTTATGCCGGCGGCGATATGGCGGGCACATCAAGACTTCAGTTCCCAACCTCAAGCCGTTTGATTCGAACCATGTGCTCGGGGCGTGTCGATGAGAAATTCATAATGCAGGCTTTCAGGCTGGGCGCGCCTATGGTGCTGGTTTCCGGCTGTCATTTCGCCGACTGCCATTACATAAGCGCTGTTACATGGACCCAAAAACGCTTGGATAAATTATGGAGCAAACTCGATAAGCTGGGTATCAGAGCCGATAGACTTCAGCTTGAATGGATATCAGCCGCCGAGGGTCAGAAATTTGCTAAGGTCATGCGTCAGATGGAAGAAAAGCTTGCGACTGTAACGATGGATGAAATCAAGCAAACTATGAAAATACTTGAAGAAGAAGAAAAGAAGGCAAAGGCTAAGGCCGAAGCTAAACTTAAAAATACTAAATCTGCGGAGGTTGCTTCCTGATGGCTGAACGAGATGTTTTATTTAAGTGCTTAGGCTGCGGACATGAATACCCGGGCAAGTTTGATATGAACAATATTCAAGAACGAACCTGTCCCAAATGCCGCTCCAATAGTGTTCGACGTTTGCCTTTGCCTAAGAAAAAATAGCGATAGTTTTGCGTATGGCAAAATACTTATACAACGGATTAGAGCAGTCATTCAATGGCTGCTCTTTTTTTATTATCGAGCGGTAATTATTTTTATATAAATATGGAGAAAACTTTTTACTGCCTTAAGGAGAACAATAATGAAAAGAAATGAAATTATATCTATTGGAATCTTGGCGCTGATTATCTTTGCTTTCGCTTGTAACGGAGGTAAACAATCTGCAGACAGTCTTAATTCAGCATACTACTTACCTGGAAAGATAGATTCAATCGGAATTGAGAAAACCTCAGAGGTAAGAACATTTGCCGGCGAATCGCTGTATGAATATATCAATGGCGGCGCAGAAATCTATCACCTGTATCATTTCATCGAAGTGGCGACTGCTGATTACAAAATCGATGAAACAGAAATAGTCGCGGATATTTACCGTTTTGGAAGCTCTGATTTTGCCTATGGTTTATATTCAACTATTCGACCTGATAACCCTGAAATTATTCAGCTTGGCGTAGAGGGGTTTGCGTTTGAGTCCGGCCTCAATTTTGTTAAAGACTGTTATCTGATTAAGCTGATTGGCTATAAACAAACCTCCAAGACAGCTGATGCCGTCAAGATTCTTGCTGAAATCATCAATAAATCTCTACCGGGCAAAACAGCAAAGCCGGCAGCATTTGCGCTTTTTCCTCAGAACAACAGGATTGAGCATACTGAAAAGATATATGCCGAATCATTTTTGGGGCAAAATTATTTATCGGATATCTATAGCCAGAATTATCAATTCGATATCGACACGTTAACCTTGTTTATAACAGCTGATGATTCGGGCGGCAAGTTTCAACAATGGCATAACAGCGCCGACATTATAAAAGAAACAGCCGTAGAAGATTTGCCTTTCGAGGATGGGAAAACTTTATTAATCAATCATAGCTATTACGGCAAGATTATCGCCGGCAGTTATAACGGGAAGTTATTGGGGATTGTTAACTATAACGATAGCCATAAGGATTTCTTAGCATCATGGCTAACTAAGCTGAAATGATTTTCTATATAGTGATACTATAACGATAGCCGCCGAGATTTATTGGTTTCTTGACTTAATATGCTGAAATGATATATCATTGCGGTTTAATAATTAAAACACGCAACTTAAAGTTTATTTAAATCGTAATTATTAGATATAGAAATTGTCTATATGCTCATTGACATTTATTTCCCGATTAAGTAAAATTGATAGCATTGAATTAAAATAACTAAAATTGTTTTACTGCAAGGAGTTGATATGAATAAAAACCAAAGGAACTATTATTCCTGGGTAATTGTATTTCTGGCATTATTTATTTTTTCCTATAATGCGAATCTTTTGGCGCAGACACCATCCAGCTGGGGGAATTTAAAACCCGGTCCGTATTCTATCGGATTTAAAACAATTGAGAAATATGATTATTCGAGAGTTTTTCGACCTAAGTATGATTATTTCGGAAATGAACTGCCGGGAGAAAGAGCGCGTCCCATACAGGTCTGCTTATGGTATCCGGCAAAAGATGATAACAGCAGTACGGAAATGACCTATGCGGAATATGTATACCCATACCCGAACGATGATGGTTTTATTAATTTGCTGTCAAGTTTGCAAAATCGAGAGATTAATTATTTGCATTATATTTCCCGCGGCAATCATGGTTATGTGCTCGATTTAATGAGCGCTAAAATGGCGGCAGTTAAAAATGCGGTCGGTCTTGATGGTCCTTTTCCTTTGCTGATTTACCATCCGGATAGGAGCAGAAGCTATTGTGAAAATGCCGTGATGTGCGAATATCTTGCCAGTAATGGATTTGTTTTTGCCGCCGCACATTCATTGGGGATGAGTTCTGTCAACTTCGAGGAAAACCCGGCTAACCTGGAAGCGCAGATAAGAGATAAGGAATTTGCAGTCTCCTGCCTTAAGGACCATTCATATATCAATCATAATAAAATCGGAACGCTGGGATATTCTCAGGGAGGAATGGCGGCGTTAATCATGCAGATGAGAAATACTGATGTGGAAGCGGCGGCCAGTCTTGAGGGATGGTTTGTTATTAACGAACGAATAGAATTAGCTATGCAATTTCCTTCTTTTAATATTAATAGAATGGCTGTACCTCTTCTACAAATCAGCGGTCAGCAGGATGAGCATATTAATTTTGCCCTGTTTGATTCACTGATATATTCCGATAGATATTCCCTTCAGTTAAAAGATTTTCATGGTACGGATTTCACTCATTATTCCATGTTTTCAGTAATTGCTTCAGACAGCGTCAAAACGCTAATGGAACCAAAAAGGCGCGGTTATGAGATAATCTGCCGCTATGTACTCAATCATTTCAAGGCAAAATTAGAGCGCGACGAAAATTCAATTGAATTCTTAAAAAACTCCCCTAAAGATAACGGATTCGAGCCGGAGCTTATAACATTCAATTCATTTGCAAGGCAGGAATTGCCTCCAACGTCAGAACAATTCGTAGGTATTGTCCGACAAGGGAAAATCACAGAGGCAGTTGAAATATATGAGAAATTTAAAAAGACTGCGCCCAATCGGATAATATTCAGGGAAGCGACCTTTAACGCTCTTGGTTATCAGTTCATTCAAACCGGCAGAACTGAAGCGGCTATTGAGATATTTAAAATGAATGCCGATGCCTATCCCCGATCGGCAAATACCTGGGACAGCTTAGCCGAAGCCTGCATGGCTAATGGCGATAACGAATTTGCTATTAAGTATTACAGAAAAGCATTGGAAACATTGGAAAGCGATACCACCACAACCGAAGACCTTAAAGAATTGATAAGAAACGGCGCCCGTCAAAATATAGAAAGGCTCGGAGGATAAATAAGTAAAGCTATCTTATTGTTGATTAATAAGGAGACACGATGGTAAATAAAAGCTCAAATATGAATAGAAGAAATTTTTTAACAGCATCGGTATCAACTGCAGTTGCTGCCGGTCTTGTCGGCATCACGCCAAAGATTGTCGTGGCGCAGGATGACTCTAAAAAGTCTAAGGGAAAGATTATATATCGCACGCTTGGTAAAACAAAAATGAAAATGCCGATTGTAAGTATGGGAGTTGGAGCCACTAACGATCCCGGAATAATCCAGAACGCTTATGAACTTGGGATTCGCCATTTTGACACGGCGGCTAATTATCAATATGGGCGTAATGAGCAGATGGTGGGCAATATCTTCAGCCGTCTGGGGAAAAGGGATGAAGTGTTTATAGGAACAAAAATATTCGTTGCTCCACAGCGTCAAGGTTTAAACGCGGCAGAGATGAAGAAGAAAGCCGTTAGTCTGTTAGAGGGAAGCCTCAGACGATTAAAAACAGATTATGTCGATATTCTCTATGTCCATTCCGTAACCACCGCCCAAGAGGTTAGCGACCCTGCCATGGTGGAAGCGATGAAGCATCTTAAGGAAATAGGAAAGGTTCGAGCTATCGGCGTTTCCACTCATTCAAATATGGCTGAGGTAATAAATGAAACCGTTAATAAAGGCGATTATGATGTGGTTTTAACCTCTATAAATTTCACTATGGCTGATGATCAAACCTTGCTGGGCGCTATTGATAACGCCGCTTCCAAAGGCATCGGGATTGTAGCCATGAAAACACTGGCAGGCGGCGGCAGATGGCCTAACCCTGAATCACGCAAGGATTACAGCAGTTCTACGATTGCTTTGGCCGCTCTTAAATGGGTTATGAATAATAAAAACATAACCACATCGATACCGGGCTTTTCAGGTTATGAGCATTTGAATGAAGATTTCTCTGTTGCCACTAATCTTAAGTTTACATCCGAGGAAAAGAAACTGCTTTCGGATAATGATGTCAGAGTAAGCATGGGATTCTGCCGTCAATGCGGTCAGTGCTTAGCGTCATGTCCCGTTGATACAGATATACCAACGCTTATGAGAACACATATGTATTCTGCACAGTATGGCGATTTCCATTTAGCCCGAATGGCTTTGGATGAGATTCCGAAAGGGAAAGGTCTTCAGACATGCGTAACCTGCACAAGTTGTGTGGCTGAGTGCGCAAATTCCGTTGACATATCTAGCAGGATTGATGAGTTGAAATTGATGTATGCTTGAGTAGTATTTCGATTCTTGTGGATGGTGTACGTCCGCGTGCACCATCGTTGGAATTTTCAATATTACCTTTTGTTAACAGTCTGACGCGTAGGGGCGTATTGCAATACGCCCCTACGCGCGGCGGGATATATCATCGTAAAGCATAAGGTATACTTGTCAAAAATCTGACCGTGCTTGAAAGAGTTGGCTATTAAGAGCCGTGAAAAAAATAATACTAAAGATAGAAAAAATTGCTATTAAAAATAATACCAGATGGTCTGATACTCAGACATGTTCTCGCCGATATTTTCGAGTCTTCTCAAATAATCAAGTATGGGCACATCAATGCCAATATATGAGTCTTGCATTTTGATATTTTTTTCCCATGGATGAAATTCATAAACGCGCGAACCGTCAGGTAAAATGGAAATTACATCACGATGCTGAGAGGCTCGGAGATATTGTTTGCCAAGCGCTGGTAAATTGTATACTGCCTCGTCGGTGCGCGACAAACCGGGCAGCAGCCGCGCCTCTTCTTTTTGCTCCTGCAGTAAACGAGCAATCGGGACGCGATACTTGATTGTCTCATCTTTGCCTTTGGTATTGAATGTGTAATACGGTTCGATACCAACTCGTTTGAGCAGGCGTCTTAAAAAAGCCGCCTCGAATCGACGGGAAACATAAAAAGTGAAAACATTCTGATTATAGACATTAATTTTATTTCTCCGCAATCGCTCGACTGCCCTAAACACATCCGGCGTGATTTCATAAGAGTGTTCAACATGCGTTATTACCGAAACATCAAGCTTCATAGGACGGCGAAGCTTACCTAATTTTCGGGCAAACTCATTTGTTATCCGCATCGGTATAGTTACAGGAGTGCGAGTACCAACCCTAATCATCTCGATTCTCGGATTTTTTGTTAGTTCCTCTAGAATCCAGAATAGTTTAGTATCGCTCATTGAAAGCGGATCGCCGCCGGTAACTAAAACCTCCTGAATAGATGGATGGTCTTTAATCCAGGCAATAGCTTTTTCGATTTTTCTTTTGGAGGCCATCGCCCCTTTTGCCAAAACGCCATCTATTTCCCAATTGCGCTGGCAGTATACACAAATCTGGGGACATGAATTGTACGGTTTCAATATTGCAATAGCCGGATATCGCCGCGTTACAAGGTCAATAGGGCTGGTGTCTTTTTCCATCATAAAATCGATTGCGCAATCAGGATTATGTTTATTAGCCGTCATATATTCAACATAAGAAACAGGCGGCATCACTTGGGCGCGTATCACCCGGTCTTTACGTTGAAGGTCATCATCCATAAGCGAAAGATAATATGGCGTGATTCCAAAAGGCAGACCGGCTTTTTCAACTAATTCTAATGCCTCCGTCTCCGAATCCGTAAGCGGAATCAAGTCAAATAACTGGGTAGGCTTTTTAATCACCTTTCGCAAATGCCAACGCCAATCGCGCCAATCGGCGATAGTACCGCCCAATTGCGATAGAACTTTCTTGCGGCGTTCCTTTCTATATTCGATAATATCCGGATTAAGGCCGTGAAGAAAACGAGACATCCGCTTATCGACACTGTCCCAGAGCCGGTCAAGCTCTTTAGACCTGGCTGTGGCGGCTTCTATGCCTGTTGCATCTTTATTGATATAGTAATCACCGGGCGCAACACCGGGACCTTCACCTTGAATCGCCATGAAAAGATGATACAATTCGGCGTAAAATCCGGGCTGAAGGTCGGGACGATGAACATCGTTGGCAATATCGTATAGGGCTTGAACTACGCTAAAATTAGCAAGCTTGTCCGACCTTTGTTTAATTATGCTTTTTAAGGCATGACCGCAGTCTCTGATTCGAACAATACGGCCTTCATATAGATCGACCTGTTCACCGAATGTATCAAACTGGTTGGTGTTAATCCGTCTATAAAGCCGTTCACGGGCAACTTCTACATTAGTAACACCAATCATTACATGTAGAAAGTACTTGCTTGCCTTTTTAAGCAAATCAACATTGTAATCCGGATTTTCTTGAACACTCATCATAATAACCAATTGGCCGATTTCGTTTATATTAATAATATACTGATTCAATTGATTTGATGCAACTTATTTCGTGGTTGAGATTGGTGTTCGGTTTAGACGGAGAACTCAGACAAGACTACAGCCGACATACAATAAACTTAATAGCTGGGGCTTTCCAGCCCCAGTGCAGGCCTGGAAAGGCCTGCCTATTAATTGTTGGGTGTGATATAGTGTTGAGTGTGATATAGAATTTTTGGGGAGGCTCACGATGAATTATCGTTGACTTATAACAGCTTTTTGAATATCATTTTTGATACTATGATATTAACTGAAAAAGATATCGATAAAATAGCCGAATTAGCGCATCTTAAACCCGCACCTGATGAGAAAAAGCGTTTATTGATTGATTTAAACAACATCCTGAAATACATGGAGATTATAAAGGAAGTCGATATTGATAGCATTCCTGAAACGCTGACTGTCTCACCTTAACCAACTCCTTTACTTGATTATATTGACAATGCTTACTCGAAGATATAAACTCTTATATAATGACTGATGGAAAAATTAGCTCTGGTTACCAAGCATCGCTTGGTAACCAGAGGAAAATTAAG
>Ga0255385_10088_pt2 | contig 12436 bp, 9 predicted proteins | sample ANMaggSeSYBR01G3_FD_182103 | JGI IMG/M metagenome (GOLD analysis project Ga0255385, IMG submission 182103) | Sediment cell enrichment communities from methane seep in Santa Monica Basin, California, United Staets - ANME aggregate JGI... | ecosystem: Environmental > Aquatic > Marine > Cold seeps >...
ACATATCGGCTGTTTTATCCTCTAATGATTCCTATATAACCATAACCGATAGCACAGAATCTTACGGCACAATCCTCGGCATAAGAAGAAATATCATGTTCCTGCAAGCTCCATGATGATTCGTCTATTGTTGTTGAGCCGTTATCAAACAATGCAACCCATGATGTGCCGTTGTATACCTGCAAATAAACATTATCATAGTCATCTCTTTCGATACCAAGCCAACGGTAGAAGTCGAAATCCACATCATAATAATCAGCGCAATTGATTACCGGCGATGTTGCCCAGTATGTAGAACTCAAGTCCGCATTATAATCGCCGCCGGTGCCAGAACCCAGATCATTGCCGAGCACTTGATTGTCCGTACTTGGGCTATGGTCTGTCGAGGGATCGGGACCGCCGTAACCATCGCCGCCTGTGCCGCCTGTTGCAGGTCCTATAGTCCATTCGCCATTGCCGCTAAGTCCCGACCAACCCTGATCGGTCGAGAAATCATCCTGATAGATGACGGTTTTACCGCCGACAGTCAAATCGAAATTAAGGTTTGTTGTATAGCCATTATTGGCAGTTACTGCGATGCTAAATGTTACAAGGTAACCAATTGGACAGGAGCTATCAGCAGTTACCGTATATACATTAGCAGAATTGTCGGCAGTTCCACCGCCGGCTGAAATATCGCCATATACACCGTAATCATCGCTTATGCTTATATATGAATCGCTTTCGGATAGCGTTCCGTAAACCGTACCCGCCAACGCCGAACCATTGTTTTGCAGGGTTACAATTAAATTAGCTGTTTCATCAGGGTCTAATCTGTTGTTGCCATTGCCAGCCGCATCATCAACAGTTATGGAATAATATACCACAACCGGCGCATGGGCAGTATCGGAAAAATCGCTTTCCCATGTATCGCGCGCATTGCCGGTTACAGTCAAATCAAAATAGATAGTGTGATTATCCGGAATATTGCCATCAACTGTGAAGGCAAACGCATTGGCATTATAATCGGTGCCATTGTTGCCGAGGATTGTGCCGTAAGATTCTGTGCTATCGGTTATGGTTATATAGGAATCATTAGAGGATAAAACAGCCGATATGTTGTAGCCGTCATCTGTACCGATATTTATCAACTGCATGCCCATAAGAATATTTTCGCCGTTGTTTATCAAACCATCATTGTTGCCGGAGACATCATTAATATCATGGCTGTCATAGATAACATAAGGACCGGATATATCGACAACATTCACGCTGTCTATATCAGGCCAGTAATTATGAGCGGTTACCGTAACATACATAACGCCGGTTGAGGTTGGATTGATTGGCAGGGTAACGCTTCCTGATGATTCGGTTCCTACTTGATAAACCTCGCTGTTTTTCCATAAGCATACTCTGGCATTGGATGGCAAATTACTTACGGTAAAATTAGAATTGCCAATCGACACGCTGTTGTCATAGCTTGGATTCATTGTCGAGGGGCTTTCGGTAAAAAGGTCGATACCGGGATCGCCTACGGAATTTAGAGAATAGGTTAGCCATCTCATAACCGCATCGCTGTCATCCTCGCTGTAGCATATAGATGCTTTAGCCGCCTTATGCGATGCAGCCACTGCGCCCATCTTATATGGATGGCCGGATGGAATTTGTGAATGAGACGTACCGCTAAACAGATAGGTATAGAATTCATCGGCATATTGAAATGAAGGACCGTGATTATCAGATGTATTGGCCCAGCCCCAGCCATAACGGCTGCTTCCCTGGTAGACAGCCGCGCCGCCATTGCCATTGCGAATAAATCCCTCGGATAAACAGGGGTCGCTGGTATAAAGTTCTTGCTCAAAAGCGTTAGTATTGCAAGCCATGGTATAGATGATTCCCTGCTCGTTCGAGTTTGTTAAGGCTAAAGCATCGCTTGAATAAAATCCGCCGCCGCTTTCCATTCCCCATGATGTCTGACCGCCGTGAGTTGCCATAAAGAAATGATTATAGCCGCTGTTGAACTTGGCGCTCAAATTGGAGACAGTTACATCATGACCGGAGCCGCCAAAATCGGTGTTGGTATCATAAAACCTGACCCGGCTGTGTCCCGACCAATTTGGCGAGATATAATCGTTCCACATTTTCTCGCATCTCCAGTCGGCATCCGAGCGGCTGCTCCAGGTGTTCCACAATTCGACACCGCTTAGAAGAATGGGATCGTTAAAACTTGAGGCGGGATGATTTTTAATATAGTCGAGAGTCTTATCAACGAAATTTACCGCATGCGAGGAAGTGCGCACCGGCGCCCTTGACAATAATACTTCGGGATACAAATCGATTCCATCTACAGATTCTCCTACTCTGCTGTCGCTATCGGAATTCCAGTTGAATGTATTATCATGGCAGGCATAAAAAAGGTCTGTTGGAATTGTATTATCCGTAGTTGAGCAGCTGTTGACAGCTCCCCAGCAATTTTGGTCCGGAATGATAGTATCATCACCGCCAAGAAGAACGTAGAGAGTCCCTTTATTGTCAGCATAATCCTTAACACAGGCTTTTACCTTAAGCTGATTTGTGGCGCCGGAATAATTGCTTTGTATATATGTGTAGGTTACGATTTCAGCCGGCCAGCCCGATTGAGTATACCAATCGGCTAAGGGCTGAAATGATAACACTAAGGTGCTTGATGTGATAATCAGGTATTTTACATCATTAGGATCGACAGGCGATAGTATTGACGGCATATCAGGAATTTCAGTTGGGTTTTCTATCATAAATGAAGCAACCGCGCCAAATTCTGGCGAAGGGTTAAACCGTGATTGAGCTGATACATATTCAATCTCAACTACCATCTTTTGCAGAAATTCCACTCGTCCGGAAAGGGGATAATACCTCAAGGGGTAAACTATAAAGCCGCCCATAGAGTAGCCGCGCATGGCTCCTGCGCCGGTGAAAACAAAAGCATTAGCCGGATATGGTTTATCTGAGGAATAGATTTCGGAGTTGCGAACAATCTTCGGCATCGGGTCGCTATATGAAAAGGGGAGAGGTGTTGGCGCCGGGCGAATATCATAACTGCCGTCAAGTAAAACCCAGTTTTCATCGATAATCTTGATATCGATTATCTGTGAGCCAAACGGCGCGCCAAGCTGGCCTGATTTAGCCGGAATAAACGGATCGCCGGGTAAACCGGACATGCTGCATCCCTCAAGTTCGAGCAAATCGCCGTATTGGTCTCCGCCTTTTAACAGCGCGTTTTGGTCAAATGAGAATTCATAAGTTGATGCCCCTGCCCATGATAATGCTGTTGCCAACATCAGTATAATACCCGCTAAAGCTAATTTCATTGATGATTCCCTCGCCATAATTTTTGAAGCTTTATCCTTTAGTTAACAATCAATAGTTGGCATAGTAATTCACTTTATGCGATTGCCAACCGCCAAAATTTCTCTCTTTTTATTACTAAACGTTTAAGTTAATTCGATTGAGGCGCTTTATTATTTAAAAATCAATTACAACTACACACCATCTTATTATATATATTATTAGTCAGTTTGTCAATTTCTATTTTTTGCTGGAATTTTCTTTAAAATTCTATTTCATATTTAATAATTAATAGGCAGGCCTTTCCAGGCCTGCACTGGGCTGGAAAGCCCCAGCTATTAAGGATTAAAGAAGTTCATAGTGATAAATAATTTCAAAAACTAAGTGGCTGGTGTATGTCCTCGTACACCAGTCCGCCTTAGGTGGATTGACCTACAAACGCTATAAAATTATTAATACGTTGATATAAATTGAACTAAAATGATTGCACCCTATTTTTCAGGGAAAGTCTTGTAATCAACAACTAAAACCAGCATTTTTTAGCACATGATCAAATTATAGTAGAATTTTTGTCTAAACAATGATATAATGCAGTCGAATTATAATATATTAGGCAAATAATCAATTGTTGGAATATTTAAAATGCGTAAAAAGATAGAATTAATAGTCGGTGCCCGTCCCAATTTTATGAAATCAGCGCCTTTAATGAAAGAACTTGCAAGACATCCGGATATATTTGAAACACAACTCATTCATACCGGACAACACTATAATCATGAGTTGTCGCAGTTGTTTTTTGACCAGCTTAAAATGCCTCAGCCCGACATGTATCTTGGTGTCGGTTCAGGCAGTCATGCCGAGCAAACTGCGAAAATAATGGTATCTTTGGAGAAAATTCTTGTCGAGCAAAAACCTGATTTGATTGTTGTGTTCGGTGATGTTAATTCCACGCTTGCCGCAGCTGTGGTGGCATCAAAACTATGGATAAAAATCGCTCATGTAGAAGCCGGTCTGCGAAGCTTTGACAATTCTATGCCGGAGGAGATTAACCGCATCGTTACCGACAGGCTATCTGATTACCTTTTTGTGACTGAGAAATCGGGAATTACCAACTTGAAAAACGAAGGCGCCGCTGATGATAAGCTGTTTTTCACCGGCAATATCATGATTGACTCGCTTATTGGAAACTTTGAAATAGCAAAAGAATCAAAGATACTAAATGAACTTTCGTTAAAACCGCAGGAATATGCCGCTCTTACTCTGCACCGTCCCGCTAATGTTGATAATAAGGATACTCTGAAAAACATACTGAACATATTAACTGAAATAGGCAAAGATATACCTATAGTTTTTCCTTGCCATCCTCGGACACAGAAAAACCTTGAGAAATTCGGCTTATTGAACAATATCAATAAAGACGCTATTAAAATTATCGGACCTATTGGCTATCTTGACTTCTTGAAACTCCAGGGCGAGTCGAAATTTGTCTTGACCGACTCCGGCGGTATTCAAGAGGAAACTACTTACATGGGAATTCCATGCATCACGCTCAGGGAAAATACAGAAAGACCTGTAACTATTGAAACAGGCAGTAATACACTAACTGGCATTGACAAAGCGAAAATCCTTGATGCAGTTAATCAAATAATAGGTGGAAAATATAAAACGGGCAGCGTTCCTAAGCTATGGGACGGACAAACTGCTATGCGAATTACAGATATCCTGTTGGAAAAGTTATGTAGTGATTTCTGATGGTCAGGACAGCAAATTTATTAAAAATCTTGGTATCGTTTATAATTTGAGACAGTGAGTTATTTCAACCGACGAGCTTGCTACTGTTCTCTGGAAACATCCTGAATATTGTGTTGACAAAATATAAGATTTAATCTAAATTAAAGATGGTTATAACATGACCAAGAATGATAGCTCAATCTAATATGGAGGTTAAAGTAAGTGAAGCATCTTAAAAAATATTGGGAAATACGAAGCTTTATCGATTTTTATCATGGATTCGAAATAAATATGTCCAAGATTTATCTAGAATTTATAGTCCTGTACAATTCAGGGAGTATGGTCAAAACGTTACAATTGAATCAGATGTTCTCATAAATATGACCAATAGAGTTATTATAAAAGACCACGCATGTATTCATAGCGGCACTCTAATAAATTCAATGGGAGGTCTGTATATTGGGAAAAACACGGGAATTGGTTATAACTGTACCATATTTACAACTCAACATCGTTATCGAAACGCTAAAACAATTCCTTTTGATAATGTAGTCGAACTCAAACCGGTAATAATCAGGGATTATGTGTGGTTGGGCGCCGGTGTAATAATTATGCCTGGAATTGAGCTTGGCGAAGGTTCAATTATAGGTATGGGGTCAGTTGTAACTAAAAATGTTCTCCTCTGGCAATTGTCTTGGAAAATCCAGCGGAAATCATCCTATACAGAAGTAAAGAACACTATTATAAGTGCAAGAAGGAGGGGGGATTTCAGTCTGTTAGAATGTGTCCTTGATTTGATAGAGCAGTATAATGAAGGTGAATAGGAAACCGTTAAATTAACCCGTAAGTAAGGAATATGTATTTCTCATTATGTATAAAAGTAAAATATCCTTAAAAACTGAAATTAGAAATTATTATTATCGGAACTATCGAAAAGCGTCATCATCGTTATCATTAGCTAAAAAAATCCATGTTTGGTTTTATGATTTCGGATTACATTGTGTTTTTATTTATCGTTTCGGGCAATATGCGCGGGATGTTTATAAAAATAACAAGCTGTTAGGCTTATTATATATGGTTGTTCACAAACTGCTTAATTATATAGTCAAATTATTTTATCATGTTGATATCGATTCTGCTAATATCGGACTCGGATTATACATTGGTCATGTAGGAACTATTTATATAGGTCATTGCAATATCGGGAAGAATTTTTGCACTACTCATAATGTTACAATCGGGGTGGGACATGCAATGACAGATGAAAATATCCCCCAAATAGGTGATAATGTCTGGATAGGCACCGGTTCGGTTATCACCGGAGCTATTAAAATCGGCAACAGGGTTACTATTTCCGCTGGTAGCATATTGTCGCGTGATGTACCTGATGGCTGCCTTGTTGGCGGCAACCCCGCCAGGATTTTACTTAGAGAATATGACAATAGTAGACTAATTATAGAAACTCCCAATGACTGAATCTTTACACTATGCGAAAGAAAATAATATTGCGGACGGTAATTAAAAGTGTTATGGCTTTTCTTGGAATCATCGTTTCAACCATGATCGTAAGCATTTGGTTAATGTTACAATACGTGTCATGGACCAGATTTCTTATTATAAAAATGGAAATATTTAAATGTTACAGAGTGTCAATAAAATCTGATTAGGATTCCATGCAAAATTATCGGGTAATGCGGTTAGTAAATGAGAAATTATTTTTAGGTGATTGTTTTGTACATTAACCCGATTAAGTCAATAAGATAGGCAAAACTTAATAATGTAATCAATAGCTTTTTGTAGGCAAGTAATTGTCAATTGAAATAAAGCTAAACAATAGGATTGACTCGTGGAATTAAGAACTGAAGTGCTATCGGGGGTGCGATGGTTAGCAATAACTAGATTTAGCACTCAATTAATTAGTTGGGCAAGCACAATTATTGTAATGCGCCTGCTTCAGCCCGATGATTACGGGCTGATGGCAATGGCCGGAGTATTTATAGCGCTATGTATGTTACTCCAAGAGATGGGACTGGGTGCAGCTATAATTCAGGCCAAGACAATGACTGACACATTGCTCAAGCAGGTATTTGGTATAGTTTTATTGTTCAATGGGTTTTTGTTTGTTGTGTTGCTTGTTGTTTCACCGCTTATTGCTGAATTTTTCAAAGAACCCAGGTTGACTAATATTATCCCCGTGCTGGCTATTCAGTTTCTGATCTTAGCTTTTGGTGTTATTCCCAATGCTCGATTAACGCGATACATGAAATTCCGCGCCATTTCCATTGTTGGAGTATTTTCAATGATCTCAAGCACTATAACAACCCTGTTCTTAGCCTGGCTGGGATATGGCGTATGGGCACTGATAATCGGCAGTTTAGCGGGTATAGTTATTCGTATTGTTGGCTTAAATATTGTTGATCCCTTCTTTGAGTGGCCGAGTTTTAATTTTAGTGGCTTTGCCGATAGGGCCAAATTCGGCAGTTATACCTTTCTTCAGGGAATCTTGTGGTATGCGTATTCTCAGGCTGATGTGTTTATAGTGGGAAAAATGCTGGGTAAAATTTTACTAGGAAACTATTCTGTGGCCATGCATCTTGCAACTTTACCATTAAGTAAGATTGGCGGTATTGTAAACATGATTGGTTTGCCTGCTTATTCTAAACTGCAAAACGATCGAAAACTTGCTGAAAAATACGCTTTGAAAATCTTACGAGTAATTGCTTTTGTTGCTTTTCCCGTTTTTTTTGGTATTTCTAGTGTAGCACCAGAAATAGTTTTGCTATTAATTGGAGAAAAGTGGATTTCAGCTATTCTTCCTTTGCAAATTTTGAGTCTTATTATTCCTTTAAAATCACTAAGCCTCTCCCTGGGACCTGCTGTAAACGGATTAGGTCGACCTGATATTAATATGAGAAACATGGCAGTTGCATGTATTGTAATGCCAGTTTCTTTTATCATTGGTGTTAAATGGGGTTTAAAGGGAGTAAGTATAGCATGGGTTATTAGCTACTCCCTCTGGTTTCTTTTTATGTTATCACAGTCTTTACCGGTAATTGGCTTATCAATGCGTAGTTTTTTTAAAGCGTTCCGAGTACCAGCTTTTGTTGCTACTGTGATGTACTTTATATTGTATTTGACAAAATTAGGGCTTGATAAATGGCAAGTGAACGATGTTTTCACGTTCGGAATATTAATTATTACGGGAATAGCAGTTTATACTATTGGAATGCTTCTTTTCTATAGAGATTTGTGTTTGGAAATATGGGATTTAAGACATTCTTAATTATAAAATAATGAAAAGAGAATAAAATGTTAATTTTAACCTTTAGAAAAATTTTAATTTAGGACGTAATTTAGGACGTAATACTCTTTACGGATTTGAAATAAATTCAAGGAATAAAAATAATGAATATAATTGGAATATGGAATAAACAAAAAATCCCCGGAGAACATGAAATCTCTTGGCCTTTTGGCACTCTTGATTTAAAAACAAGTAAAAATGTAACAGTAATTGAGAATGAATCCACGAAATTGGTTTACGAAGGAACTATATTTGACAGAACTCCTGAAGAGTTGATAAACAATCAAAGAGCCATTGACAATGCTTATGGTTTGTATTCATACGTTAAGATTAATAAAAATGAACAGGAAATTATAATAGGCACGGATAAACTTGGTTTCAGCCCCATATACTATTCCCATCAAGGAAAATCACTGGTTTTTAGCACATCACTTACACTTCTTAAATACAAAATTAAAAACCCCTCACCTGATTATGAAGCATGGGATGAGATGTTAAATTTAGAAACTGTATTAGGTGACAAAACTACGATTAAAGAAATAAAACGGCTAAATTCAGGAATTAAAATTCATATATACGAGGAAAATGTGGAATTCAGAGAATTCTGGAGTCCCGAAGTTCCCTTGCAGATTGATAAAAGCAAATTCATTCGATGCAACAACGAACTTCTTGCTGAAGCACTTGAGTTAACACGCCATATAACCAATCCTCGAATAGTTCTTTTATCTGGCGGAGAAGATGGAAGACGCATTGGAGTATCGGCTCACGCAATCAGACTCCCTATTTCTTTTGCTACTCAAGAAGGAGGTCTTGAGAAAGGTTTTGATGATGATAGTATTATAGCAGATAAAGTATCTAAATATCTTAATTATCCACAAATTTGCATAGAACTTTCAAATGCAAAATCTTATATGAATGATATGCATACTCGGAATTACTGGCTAGGTTTTGAAACACATTTCCATGAATGGATTATTCCCCTAATAAGAAATCTTCCCGTAAATTCACTAATTTATGATGGAATTGCTGGCGATGTCACAATTAATGGACACTGGGCTCGTTTATTCCCTGAAAGATATAAGAATAAGAATATTGATCAAGTAGCAAGGTTGTTTTGTGGTAAAAAAAGCACATTTCAAATAGATGAAAGTAATCTCAACTCATCTCTTTTCGAACGAGTTCGGAATCAGCTTCTTAAGTATCCTGATTGCGCAACCAGGGTAGATTATTTTTATCTTATGAACCGTGCAAGACGGAGCATCTCATTAATGGCACAGTTATACAGTCTTATGGGGCATAAAACCTGCTATCCCTTCTTATACTATCCACTTTTTATGCACTCTTTGTCTCTTAGTACAGAAGCTAAATTAGACATACTTTATCAACGTGCTTGCATGGAATTTTTAAATCCTGGGATATCAAAAATACCAACAACAAGAGACTTGTTAAGTGATGAGTATTTAATAGATAAATCAAGGGCTGTAAAAGAAAAGAAGTTATTAACAATTGAGCATTTTAAACTAAAACCAAATATAAAACACTTATTTCCTCATTTGCGTATACGCTTTTTAGCATATGATATTGCATCATTATTTGGTATTACAAAGGTTACGTCTCGAATGAATTGGCGAATACCATCATTGATCAGGATGAGTAACTATTTTGACTGGCTTGAAGATTCCAATCAACCAGATTTTCCAATTCGTCCTGATGAATCTGTATTTTTAAAGGAAAGATTTATTGTTTGACATACTATTGTATTCCTATATATAGTTGATAATGTTTTAAATGAAAGGATAAAAGTGTGATAAATAGGCTAAAAAATTGCCTTCGTCAGACACTGGACTATTATCACCTTCTTACAGTAGCTCGATTTGAACATCGAAAAGACCGTTCCGGTTTACCTGATATTGATCCTGGTCCCAAGCGAATAATTGATGAAGGAATCGCTTGGTTATGCAGGATACAGGATAATTCTACCACACATGATGGTGGCGTTGCCCGTCACTATAGCCTTATTACCGGATGGGATTCATCATATCCTGAAAATACCGACTATATTATTCCAACAATGTTCAAATATGCTAAAATGAAAAATGATCAATCATTAAGGTAAAAAGCAAAACGCATGCTCAATTGGATTGTTTTAATACAATTCAAAGAGGGTGGTATTCAAGGTGATTTACGAATGGAGATCTACAATGACGGTAATGGGTATTTACATACTTCTTTTAGTAATTTATTTTTCTTTTGATATAGGAATTATATATATTTCAATTGCGGTTGCTGTATTGGTATCCTGCCTGTTTATGTTTTTAATTTATCTTACCGGGATACCAAGCAAGTATGAAAAAGATTATATCAAATTAATGGTAAGGCATCTGTCTAAAATAATAAAAATTGCAAGAAATAATTTTAAAATAAAAGTCGAGAACTAGAATGAAAAAAATTCTTATGATAGCTTATCATTTTCACCCCGATAGAGAAGTCGGAGCTTTAAGAACCGTGAAATTCGCAAAGTATTTACCGGAATTTGGATGGAAACCTCTCATTTTGACGGTTAAGCAGAAATATTATGAAAAACCAGACAAAACTGCCCTGGATTTTGACTGCGGTATTATTCGAACTTCCAAAATGCCCCTGATAAAAGATGTCTATATGTTTCTAAAACCCTTGATTAAGAACATTTTACGCCGAAAAAGCGAAGAACAGGTTCCGCATGAAATAGAAGGCAGCGGTACGGATAGTTTCCAGTATCTGGATGTTCCATTGTGGAAAAGGTTTATTAACTCTCTTTCATGGACGCCGGACGACCAAATTGGATGGTTGGTACCTGCTGTTATCAAGGCAGTTCTAACAATTAGGAAATATGATATCGATGTTATCTATTCTTCCGGTCCCCCACAAACGTGTCATCTGGTTGGTTTTTTTTCCGCTTTATTTACCGGAAAGTTTTGGGTCGCCGATTTTCGAGACCCCTGGACTCAAATAGTGAAGCCATTTGAGCTCGTTACTAAACTTTCCAGAAACCTGGAAAGATATATGGAACGCAAGGTCATTTCGAGGGCAAACTTAGTGATTTCTACATCGGAAGAGTTTAAAAAACTTCTAGCAAATTCATATCCTTTAATACCGGAAAATAAATTCCATGTTATTACTAATGGGTTTGACGAAGATGAATTCTCAAGGCGAAATAAAATGTTAGATGAAAAAAACGGTCCCATAACTTTCATGCATGCCGGCACTTTATATGCCGGCCGCGACCCGTCAAGTGTTATTCGAGCGGTCAGTGAGCTTGTTAAAGAAGATTTTCTGGATCGTAATGATATTAGAATAGAATTGATGGGACGGGTTGAAATAGATAGCAAATCGCTAAGTGAAAAAATAAAACAATACGAATCAGGCGACATCGTTTTTTTTAAACCTACTGTCGAAAGGACTGAATATCTTGATATTATTATGAAAACCGATATTCTGATTTTGATTCAAACCAGCATGGCTTCAAATCAGATTCCGGCTAAAACTTTCGATTACATCGCCACGGGAAATCAAATTTTAGCGTTGGTTCCTCCCGGAGCAACTCGAAATCTGCTTGCGGAATTTCCCAATGTAGAAATAGCCGATCCCAATGATATTTCATCCGTAAAACGCTCTGTGGAGACCTTGATTACAAGATTAAGAAGTGGACGGGGAAAAGATTTTCTCGATGAAAAGAAAATGAACGTTTTATCCCGCAGATATCTTACGAGCAGATTTTCCAAGCTGCTTGATGGTCTCGAAAGCGGGAATTAATCAGTAACAACATGATTAATACTGAGCAAATTACCGGAAGGAAACGGGTCGTGTAACTTTTGTGTTGACTTGAATATGCTCGAGATGTAAATAAAGATTGGAACATAGTTGTTTTTGGGAATGATAAGTCTATTGTGTGATCGATTAGAATAGTAATACAAGGTTTAAAATGCAAAGTAAACTTCAAAATAGCTACCATCACGGTAAAACATTCATTACAAAATACCATATTTGGATTATTACATCTATTATAATAACATTGTTTGCTGGTATCAATTTAGCATTTGCCCCGGAAAAAATCCGTTATAT
>Ga0255385_10093_pt1 | contig 12411 bp, 10 predicted proteins | sample ANMaggSeSYBR01G3_FD_182103 | JGI IMG/M metagenome (GOLD analysis project Ga0255385, IMG submission 182103) | Sediment cell enrichment communities from methane seep in Santa Monica Basin, California, United Staets - ANME aggregate JGI... | ecosystem: Environmental > Aquatic > Marine > Cold seeps >...
GGGAAGCCGCCGACCGCACACAACAGGAGCAGGAACAGAAGCTGGAACAAGAGCAGAAGCAAAAGCAGGAACAGCAGCAGAAGTCTTTTTCCGAAGACCCTCCGAAACCGCAGGAAACCCCACCGGAGTTGAATTTCGAGACCACCCAGGCTGCCGACGAAGAATCTGTTATCACTATCGAGCAAGTTGACCCGGACGAAATTGAGCAATTTGTCCCAGCCGAAACAGATGAAATATCGACGACAGCTCAGCACCAGCGACAAAAAGTAATCCCCTCTTACCGAGACCACAATCCGTTTGTAGAAGATATCCTCAAAGGAATCGTCTCAGAAGACATCAACAGACTACGCCGTCAGCTCGCCGATAAACCCTAAGTACGATATATCGCACCATTTCTTCTATCCTCTCTTTTCTGAATTCTTCTCTGCTTCCTTCGCTATCTTCTGTTCAATTTATTCTTTTCTTTTTTTTCGTGTTCGCCAAAGGCAAATTTTCTTAATCTGTGAAATCTGCGGATTATTTTTTCTTCTGTCTTCTGTCTTCTGAATTCTTCTTCGCTTTCCTTTATGGCGACACCCTGTCCGACCCCTCTAATTTAAGTGCTTTTGGCAACGGTTCGCGAAACGGCGGCGGACGCAAATCCACCTGCGGTTCGAGAATGTCCTTATTGCGGCGTTCTTCCCGGACCTCGGCACCGCTGATGAGCCGTTGTTCGTTGGTCATCCTCAATAGTTCGGATGAGGTCTCCATAATATGCGGGGTAATAAAAATAACCAGTTCCCTTTTAGTCTGTGACTGGACGCTGTATTTAAACAGGTAACCCAAAATGGGAATATCGCCCAGCAGAGGAACTTTCTTTTCGTCTGAAGTTACATCGTCTGTAATAAACCCTCCGAGGCAGACCGTCTGGCCGTCTTTGACCCTCAACTGGGTAGCGGCCTCACGTATCAGGATGACCTGAGGATTAAATTCCTCGGATATCTGAAAGGTTTCGGCACTAACATCATTTATAGTTTGTACGATATTCAGTGAAACATAATTGTCCGGATGAATCTGGGGAGTAACGGTCATGGACGTACTAATATCCTTATATTCTATTTTACTGGTGGTCAGACCCGTAATATTAACATTAACGCTTTTTACCAGAGGTACTTTACGACCGAGCGACATTGTTGCTTTTTCGTTGTTTTTCACCAGAATAGACGGCCGGGCCATAATATCCACACTTTTTGTCGCATGCAGTGCTCTCAGATACACCTCCAGATTCTCACTGATGAAATCATAATTGAGTCCCTTGCCAATCAACTGCCGTGTATTGAAGGCTTGTCCGAGTGTATAGGGAATGGTTTCACCTTTTCGCTCGATGTTGGTCGCAGGCCCTGCCAGACTCCAGTCGATCCCTGTCTCAAGAGCGTCGTCTAATGAAACCTGAGCTATATAAACATCGATGAATACCTGTTTTTGCGGTTTGTCTAATTCTTCGATCAGATCGAGAATCTTCGGGAAATTTCGGGAATAGGTATAGATCATCAGGTAATTCCGCGTCTTGTCAGGCACAATGAGCAGTTCTTTTTTCGCTACCAGTCTTAGCGAGCGGCTGATCCGCGACTGTGTATCCGTATCATAAATCCCAAGCCCTTCCAGTTCGGTCCGGGTTACTTCCGAGAGCAGCGTCGCTTCCTCGGCTGCTTCTTTGTCTTCTTTTACTTTTTCCCTATCAGTCTGCTCCAGTTCCGAAGGCAGCATCGGCAACTGCTCAGGGTATAGCTTGGTGAGCATACCCGCCACCTCTTCAGCCTTGGCATAGCTCAGCGGTATATAACGCAGTTCTTTGAAATCAACATCCAGATTCTTTTTAAATTCCACGATTTTTTTCAGTAGCTTTTCGTCATGACTGGATATAATCAGAATATTATTAGGTGCCACAGACGAATTGAATTTATATTTGATTTTATCGATTTCCTGCGGATAGGCCGCCTCGAGAATCATACGGTTGATTCGTATAATACTGCTGTCCAGCCCCATTTGCCTGACCAGCCTTTTCAGTTCCTTCGGCAGTTGGACATGCCGGAGGCGCTCTTCGTCGTGCAGGTTACTGCCCTGAATAATAATATTCATTTCCGCCACCAGGGTTTCTTTCAGTGCTTCGGACGGTACGGCACCATCATACGTTTTCAGCAGGGCCAGCATCTTTTGAGAAAATTGCCCCTTGATGAGTTGGCACAAAAGATCTTTATGTTCCATCAGTTTGTTCAGCAGATTAGCGGGTCTCTTAAAGTCTTTTATGTCGAACAGCCAGCCCTGGCGTTCTGTCAGCGTTTCGTTGTTCCTGAGAATATAAACAAATTCCATCGCGTCTATGTATTCCAGTGAAACATATTCCTGGAACATCGGCGGCTTGGGCGGTTCTGACGGAGCTTCGTCCAATTCCTCGGCGACCACCTTTTCCATCTCCGCTATCACCTCAGCCGGGGCCACCACCACAATCAGCGAACGTTTGGGATGCGGTACGATGGCCGAGGCCAGGCCGGCCTTTTCCTCGGCTGTCGCTCCGGGATGTATCAGATAGACGTCCCGCAAAAATTGCGCCACCATTTCCAGGTCGGCGTATTTAACCGGTATATTCTTTTTGATGCGATTACTCTTTTCAGGCGCGGCAGGCCGGCCGGCTTCCTCGCCTTTCATATCGAGCTTTTCTTTGACGTATTTTTCAATTTCGCTTAATACTTCCCGCGGCCCCCAGACAATAACAGCCTGACCCGTCGGATGCTCACCGATAAAAGAGGGACGATTGGTCTTGTCCTCGGACTTATCCGCCGATGGTATCATATATAACGACTTGAGAGTGCCGATCACTTTTTGAGGATTGGTGTACCTCAGCGGTATGGTGATATTTTCCAGGTCCTGCCTCGGGACGATGTGAATAACCAGACCTTTTTGTTGAGCTGCTTTATTTTGCTTAGCCAACACGTCATTCAGCAATTGCAGCATACCCTTCATATCCACTTTTTCTTTGCTGATTAGCGTAATCGGCCCGGTAACAGCCTCTACACCTTCGAATTGCACTTGAAATGTACTCGAAAGAATCTGAAATAACTGTCTCGGCTCCAGTTCGTGATAATACACGCTGGCGCTGATTATTTTTGGAGCTTTTTTTACTAATTGCTTTGCTGGTGTTTTTGCCGGAGGTTTGGCAACTTTCTTTGCCGGCGGCTTGGCAGCCACTTTAGCCGGTGCTTTAGCCGGCGATTTAACCGTTTTCTTCGCCGACTTCGCCTTTTCAGGCTTATCTTTTGCCTGCCCATATAGCAGCCCGGAACTTGTTACGCATAGCGCAATCGCCACGGCTGCCACTGTGAACCTGCAATATAAAAATTCTCTAAAACCCGCGTATCTGTTATTTCTAAAAGGTCTCATCATCAATATTCCCTCTTGTAATCAGCAGGCATAGCCCGGACTAAAGTAGGGCGGGCCGTGCCCGCCATTTACTATGAACCAATTAAGTAGGATACGACATGTCGCACCATTTGTCTTTTTTTCTTCTTTGTTTCCTTTGCTATCTTCTGTTCAATCTCTTCTTCTGTCTTCTGTCTTCTGTCTTCTGTCTTCTGTCTTCTGTCTTCTGAATTCTGTCTTCTGAATTCTGTCTTCTGAATTCTGAATTCTTCTTCTGTGTTATTTACAGAAAAACACTTCCTGGCATATTGTTTGTGTTCCGGCTCGTTCCTGTCGCTCATAAATCACTGACAGTACATAATCGCCCGGCGGCACTTCTCTTACCCATTCGAGCCGGAAAAGGAATCCATCTATAAGTCGAGACAGCGTCCAATAGCCAGCCAACTCATTCGCAGGCACATACCAGAGACGCAATGGCCGGCCGGGTGTCGCCTTTCTATATTTGGGTGGCACCTTTCTGTATTTCAGAGAGGTGTTCCTGTCCTGCTCGGCTTGGACGCCTTGGGCGCCGTATAGTATTATTGTTATGTTTGCCGCGGTTTGTACTGTTTGGTAATACCCGTCCAGCGGCGTAACCCTCAGCACAAAACCGGCCGATCCCTTCGGTTCATAAAAATCTCGACCGGCACTGACACAAGTCAATACAAGTTCGCTTACCTCATCTTTGCCGCCTTTAACAGATGGAACATTGTCGCATTTACTCCGAGTCTGCTGATACAGTCGCGTTGCCGCCTCGCCGACAAGCGGAGAAACGGGTTCTTTCAGCCTGCGCGGCGATTTTGAGGCTGCGGTTATTCCGCATCCGTTCTGGCCAAGGATGAACAGGAAACACATCAGGCTCAGCGGCAGCCCTCGGCCAAGAAACTTCTCAGGGAATATATAGCTCTTCGCCATTTTCGAGCCTCACCGTAACCACGCCTGGTTCTATCGCCACAATTTGGTCCTGGCCCAGCCAGTCGCCAACTTCCGCACGGACCAGTCCCGGAAGACCGGCAATCTGAAAAAAAACAAACGCAACGTCGTCCGTAACCGTAGTACCCTTAAATTCATAGTCCCTGCCGTCGAAGCCTCGCAGTCGCAACAGGGCGTCATCGCTGGTCTCTCCTTTGTCGATCCGGACCTTTTTATTTTCGTATTTACAGCGGATAAAAGTCGGTTTTATCTCCAGAATTGTTACTGTGAACTGGATCACATCCCTGACTTTGTATGACCGGACCACCGGCGGATTATCGAACTGTAAATAGACCTGCGGTATGTCGTTTATTGTATCGCAGGCAATCACCCTGAATGGCCGATCAAGGCTCATCGGCCACATCTCACGCATTGACAACTCCGGGCCTGTTTCACGCGGTAAAAGTGGCGGAATTCGTCCCGGCTTGAAGATGTTTTTTTGGATAATAGCAGCCTTCATACGCTCGACATCGGTTGCTTTTGCCTTTACTGTTTCTGTCGGAGCCGATTTGTTGTCTTTTGTTTCAGACTCATCCGCAGCCCACGAAAGCACCGCCGAACAAACCAATATCCACGCCAGAAAACACATTACACACCATCGTCCGGCTGTGCCGCATACCAGGAAAGGGGACAGAGTAGTTTTTTTGACAATAGACCTATCCACAAACGACCCTTTCTTTTTTTCTTTCTTTCTTCTCATTGTTTATTTTGCATTTTATATTTTATATTTTTCTACGGCCCTTCATACTCGATCATGACCTCGCTTGGTGCCGGCGCTGCCGGAATCGAAAATGTTACTGTTACCAGCAGGTCTTTGGAGCTGGGCACTCTCATTTCATACAGTCCGCCAAAGGAGCTTTTCCATTTATTGGTTATTTCGACTCGGCCCAACAGCAGCAGTCGTTCTGACGCGTCCAGTTTGGCCAGAAACTCTACCAGGTCTTCCAGGTCAGCCGAAAAGGTAAGTTTATAGCTGAGTTCCTGAAACAGTTCATGGCCTTCCATAGGTCGTCGAGTTGGAGGGCTTAGATCGGCAAATTCAATCAGGGACTGTAGATAGGCCGAGAATTTCCGCTGGCTTTCTTCCACCTCTACTTCCTGGAATCCGCTGATATTAGCCCATTTTTTCAACGTATTCGGCATTTTCTTTGATTTCTTCTTCGGCCTGGCCCAGCAGAATCTGGTCTTTTTTGATTTGCTGGTTCAGTTTGTTTAGATATTCCCACATCCGCCACGTTATCGTCCGGCCCACCAGTAGCGCAGCCAGACCGCAGACAAGAAGCACAACAATAATATGTCTTTTGGGTCGTTTCATTATTTAGCTGTAGTTTTTTCTGTTCGACGTAGGTTGCAGGTTACCGAAAAGCTGAAGGGATACAGGTTGTCGGTAACATCCAGCGTCAGGGAAGCCGCCTGCTCTGCCTTATTGAACAGATTTGAATTGTTCAACCGGGCGATAAACCCTGTCGAGACATCGCTTTGGCTGTCCTTCGCCGGCGTTATCTCTTGCAGGCTGACTTTGACCGTTGTTTCTTCACCAGGTCCGACTTTGCCTGTGATTACATCTCCCTTACTCACTCGGCCCGTAATGAGTATATCGCTCGGAGTCGCTGGCGAGGTGCTTTTTTTACCGATAATTGTCAGAGAAGTCAGATAGGCCTCTCCGGTATTGGGCATTATCTGATTTATTTCGTAGAGTATATTCAGGTAGCTAAGCCGATCACCTCCCTGACTGCTCGGTAAATATGAACGGAAGCGATGCCAGTTATTTTTTGCCTCGGCTATCTTTTCCAGTTCCGGCTGCAATTGGTTCAAGCTGATATTCAACTGGTCTCGTTCGGTAATTTTCTGTTGAACCAGGCTCAGCCAGAATGCGCAACCCAACAGGATCGAGGCTACCGCCGCGAAGACAAACGGTTTCCATGATACTGGTTTTTTCTTTTCTGAGAACTTTCCCTGTGGGTGTCGAAAATCAAACCACGTTGGAGTGGCAGCCAGACCGTCTAATGCCGCGCCGATAGCCGGTTGAAAATCCGCCGTGTCAGCAACAGTCGGTGGAGTGTGTAAGGCCGAAGGCACTTGGGAAACAGAAGGTAATTGAGAAGCCGGAGGAAAGTGGGAGGCCGTCTCCGACGGGCGATTATGCTTTTCTTTTCGTGAACCGGCAACAACCAAACCCGCTTCTGGTGAGCATATTGACACTTCAATCCCTATTTTTTGTCGTAACTGCTCAGCCAGCGGCGACAGTGAGCCAATCAGTCTGCTGCTGGCGCCCAGAAAAACGCGTTGTGGAACACGACCCGGATCGGACAGTTTCAGAGTATTGAACACTCGCGGCAACTGTTGCAGAAAAGCGACCTCGCTGTCTTTGACGGAACCCTCCGACCCTGAAGTCAGTTTTAGTGTCTGCAGAGAGAAGAGTCCCTCGACATCCATAAACGCTATATCCACCTGTTGGGAACTGAGAAAAACTACTGCGATATTTTCTTCTGACGCCTCATGCCAGTTGAACAGCAATCCATTGACCGATGCCAGTGAGCGAAGCTCTAATGACAGCACTTTTATACCGCTCGCCACAGCCAACTCCCGGCAAAAATCCACTACCGATTTTTGCGCCGCTCCAAGCAATATTACTGCTTCCCGCTTGACTTCCGCGGGTTTTTTCGTAGCCAGCGGCCTTCCTTTTGTCCACAGATCGAGTACCAGGTCGTCTGCCGAAACCAGCATTGTCTGCCGGGCGGTGTTCAGTAGATTCTCTACTGTTGTTTTGTGCAGACGTCCTTTGTTTTTGGTATGGTCGCCTCCAATTTCCTCTTTCGGCAACCGTCGAATAAAGCAAAGCCGATCCGGCAGTGTCATTACCGTTTTTTTCTTATACCAGCCCCTGCTGCGCAGCGCCTCACCTAACCGTTTCCCCAGAGCAACCGGATCGTCCGCCTGTTGGGGTTCTATCGGCACTTCCAACGGAGGAAGTAACAGAAACCCACTACCCCGCCGCCGCAGCCGCACCACCCGTATCATTTTTTCACTTATATCTATGCCTAACATCGTTGCCCATTATACCCTGAAATTCAAAGTCCACCACCCCCTAACAGGAATAAAAAAGGGGACAGGAAACTTTTAGGCTTGCCAGGGTGAAGATTACCGTAGGATGGGCTTCAGCCCATGCTGATTAACTATTTTTTGGTTGCGTCGGGTAACAGCGTCCCGCCACAGGCGGGGCGATGGCGACTTTCTATTATTCGTCATTGGTTCCTCATTTCTCCCCTCTTCCACTCATTCCCTCGTTCACTCGTCCACTCGGTCCGGTTCCTATTACTGGAAACGCCGATATCCGCAGTCGCGCACACCCCATTGGAATCAACGTAACTGTCTCGGTCGGTTCTTCGGACTTCACTGGACTTGGCTGTATTTTGCCCACAAGCCCCAGGTGATCTTTTTTCCAATTTCGTATTTTCTTTGCTTTCACAGTCAACTCTATCGGTGCCGCATTCACTTTAAACGGCTGTTCATCGCTCGGCCATTCCTTGCGTTTAACCATAAATTGCCGCTCAGGGGGTTTTGTATCATCCAGCACCAGCCCGTAGTTCCAGTTACTTGTCGGATGTATCTCCAACGCCGGCCATTTATCCGTACCACCGTAACGCACATACTTTTCGCCTATCTTCAGTGAATATGTCAATGGCCCGCGATCGACTGACACACAATTATTATTCCTCACCCAGTACCGCAGTTTGATCGCCGTCGGCAACAGAACGCTCACTGTATCGCCATTTTCCCACAACCGTTCCAGAACAATATACGAACTCTCTCTGCCATAGACCTTGACGGCCTTTTTATTGACGGTTACTTTCGGATTCGAGCACCACTTCGGCACTCTCAAATATAGTGGAAATTGAACCTGCTTTGCCGTCGTAACGGTAAGTTTGATTTTTTCTTCGAACGGGTAAAGCGTTTCTTCTTTTATTGTTACCTTAGTTCCGTTGCCGACCTTTGCCGTAACCTCACATGGGGCATACAGCACTGCCGCCAGTCCGTTATCTGGCGTCGCCAGCCAGAGATGTTCAGCGTAATAGGGCCAACCGTGCGATACGTTATGCTGACAGCAACGATGGCCATGCGGATTAAATGCGAACATTGCCCCTTTGTTTTGAATTCCGGGCGACTTGTTTTTCTGATCGCACAGTATCATATTTGGTGCCGTCAGGTAATGCAGCGCCTTCAAATCAGCCGTCATCGACGCCGGAAACGTATTAAACGCCACATCTTCGCATCTGTCCGCCCACTTTGTCTCGCCTGTGATCTTCAGCAGCATTTCGCAGGACAGCATAAACTCCACTATTCCGCACGTCTCGATCGCCTGCCGCGGCCCATAGTATCCTTCCCGGCAGTTCTCATCTCCGCCGAACATACCACCCGGCACCTGCCCATAGACCCCCCAGACCATATTATAATTTCGCTCAGCAGCTTGCAGGTGAATGGGCACTTTCGACTGCTGATAATATATCGCCGGCGCCCTGAATGCCTGAGCGATATTTACGTTATGCCAATTAGCTACTCTGCCCTTCCAGTCCGCCGTATTGCGGTGAATCTTCTCTGCCACTTCCAGCAGAAATTTCTCGCCTGTCAGGTTATACAACCAATACGCGCTTGCCAGATTATCGCTTCCTCTTTGCTGCTGCCAGTATGGCGGCAGAAAATCCTCGTCTGGGATAGTCAATTGCCACCTGAAATATTTGCTTAACAGGTTTATCACACGTTTATCACCGGAATATTCATAATAGGACTGGAGCGCATTGACCATAACCATATGGGGCCATAGGTCGGGTTTTTCGCGAAATTTCTTACGCAGTCCGCCCGGACCGTGCTTACCCAACAGATTGGCCCGCGGCCCAAAATAGCCGTCTTCTCTTTGTGAGCTTAGCGCCCCTTCGATCCAGATACGTGTTTCTTTGATTATCCTTTTATCGCCCAGCACATATCCCAAGTCGCCGAACCCTTTCAGCCAGTACGGCATTTCTTCCCACGGATGCTTTCCCTCTCCTTTCGGGCTTAGCCATGCGTTATTTTTTTTGGTTAGAAATCTGCTTATTTCGGTTAGTCGTCCCACGAACCCTTCTGCCTGTAGTTCCAGTTGTCGCCGAACCCAGCCTTTCGGTTTAATTGCTCCGATCGGCAGCTTTACGAACGGACTCGCTAAAAGCGGCACCCGATTACTCACATAATAATCATTCTGCCGACTCGCCTGCGGCACCGATAATACCCGCACCTCCTCCACAGCTCCGCAAATACATTCCATCATTATGACAATCAACACCAAAACAACTACTCGAAATCTTTTCGTCATTTCTTTCTAATCCTTTCTCTACCAGGCGTAGTACCGTAGGATGGGCTTCAGCCCATGCTATTTTCTAATGTAGCACAAGCTTCCAGCTTGTGATTAAAACCTCTTGGGTGGCACCTTTCTGTATTTCAGAGAGGTGTTCCTGTGAAAACTTATGCTGCACAGCCCAACCTGTGGCAGCGTCTGACGTATTCGTCAGGCGATGGCGGCTTTCCATTATTCGCCATCTTTCTCTTCTGATTTCTTAATTTCTTCTTATTCGATCCCGACTTATCGGGATTGAATGCTTCCCGATAAATCGGGATTCAACTCTTCTTCCCTTCCCTCTTTCTCACCACCCACAACTCACAACTCACAACTTATTCATTTGATTCGTCATTCTAATTTCTTAATTCCTCATTATTTTTGTAGGGTAGGCACCTGGCGAATGATATTTTCAGTCAATATCCCGCCAATCGGGATAATGTTGATTCGCATGGCTGAATATAATCTTGTTGTATGCACTTAAATATTCCAAGGCGACCTGGTTCAGATTTTTCTCATTTTGAGTAGATGAGTCCCCTGTATATATCCCGAACTGTCTATATCCAAAGGCTTTTCTGTAGTTCTTGTTAATTCTGCCGATACCTGGAACAAATGTGTTCATCGGGCCACCCGTAGCTAAAAGTCTGAAGTCCTTGTCATGGACAGCCCGATTCGAATCTTCGACAGGGTTCTGTTTTGTAAGGGATTCCATTCTTTTGTGTTTTTCGACCTCGGCCCCACCATAATGTGCCCACCACGTAAAATACGCCAGAGGTGATAACAGTCCCACACTTACAAAAAGGGTGATGATAACAGCTTTCAGCCATCCTGAACTTTGTACGCTGAAGGAGAGGTTCATTGTGTTCCCTGTAACCATTGGTTATTTATACCCATCGGGTATCATGGATTCCATTTTGGTTTCTCATAATGCATACCGTATTCCCTATCAATAACACGTATACTTTTTTTATAAAACCAATAGTTTTGAATTTTCTTACTCATATGAAATACACTAATACAGCTACGTTCTATGCCAATGTGATTTTTGATTAGCTCCGATTTGCCGGCAAGATTCCAGGAGCCATCCGCCTCAAAAAGCAGAATGGTATCGCCAGATATATCTCTGATGTCCGAGCCGCTCAATTCAGGATTAAAGGCATAATGGAATTCGCCAGTCCGCCCTGTTTTTTCGGCTTGAGGGTGCTTAAAATTATCCAATGTCAATTCTTCATTGTATTCCATAAGTACATCACACCAGTTTTCTGACAAAGGCAATCTGTTATTGTTATTGTTTTTTGCATATTGAATTAATGTATTGCCCAAAACGTTCAAATTATAAGAGCCGGTGTACTTTTCGGCTTGTTCCTCTCTATTTCTTGCAACAAATATTCCCGATATATATAAAAATACTATTGGTAAAACAATCAACAATGTAATCAACGAAACCCAAAAATCAGATGCCTCAAAATACCCTATAAATCTGCCGCAGATTATAATCATACCGAGCAATGCAGATATTGAAGCCAATGCGACTATTCCCATAGTAATAAATCGAGTACTATCTACGAAGTGCCCGGACACTAACAAAAAAGGTATGCCAATTACTGCAAGAAAACCGGTTAACATTATTGCATATTTTATATTTTTCATTTATTCCTTTACCTGCCAGGAAACTCTAATTAAAGGGGTCAGACACTTTTTGGGTCTCCATCTTGGTTTTAGGTTTTAACAGGGGAGGGGACATTGTACTTTTCTTCCAAACTTGGCGGGTTTCTTTCATTTTACATTGTCTATTTTATATTATTTCTTCCATTCGTTATCTTCTGTTCAATTCTTAAATCATCAAGTCATTAAATCTTAAAATCTAAAATTCTTCTCTTCTTTGCTATCTTCTGTTCAATTTATTCTCTTCTGTCTTCTGTCTTCTGTCTTCTGTCTTCTGTCTTCTGTCTTCTGTCTTGTGGGTTAATGGTGATTGTTGAAGGATGTCGATGTGTTATCTGGCGATACCATTCTGCTTTTTGAGGCGGATGGCTTCTGTCTTCTGTCTTCTGTCTTCTGTCTTCTGTCTTCTGAATTCTGAATTCTGAATTCTGAATCACTCTTCGCGCGCGACTCGATAGACTTCTGCCAGCGAGCTTATTCCTTGTTTGGTTTTTTCTATTCCGCTTTGGTGTAGTGTTTGCATACCCAGTTTTTGTGCTTCTTTGCGTATTTGTTCTGTATCTTGTCTGTTGAGTATCATTTGGCGAATTTTGTCATTGAGTGCGAACATTTCGAATATTGCTGTTCGTCCTTTATAGCCGCTATATCGACATTCCGGACAGCCGTTACTTTTGTATATTGGTGTTTGTGCCAGTCTGTCATGGTCTTCGCCTGTTGTAATTTTGTTCGGATCGACTTGTTGCCGACATTTGGTGCATAGTACTCGAATCAGTCGTTGTGCTGCTACTGCTTCGAGTGCTGATGAGACAAGGTACGGCTCGACTCCCATTTCTAACAGTCGTACTGGCGCTGATGGCGCATCGTTTGTATGGAGCGTACTGAACACAAGGTGTCCTGTCATTGCCGCTGATATAGCGATTTGTGCGGTGCTGCGGTCCCTTATTTCTCCTACCATTATCACGTCCGGATCA